>ERZ1504206.129-NODE-129-length-20567-cov-8.005704_pt1 | contig 20567 bp, 14 predicted proteins | sample MGYA00574884_ERZ1504206 | MGnify/ENA primary metagenome ERZ1504206 (study PRJEB39906, sample SAMEA3182109) | gut metagenome | biome: human; feature: gut; material: Stool; isolation source: human stools | place: Canada | collected 2013-04-23 ...
CAAATAAACTTGCAATCATGATGACTGGTATACGTTTCATTATCACTTGATTTTATTAAGTTTTGAATTCCAGAATCTTGATGCAAAGATAAGTACATGACTGAAAATACAGTGTAGATAAATTACAGATGTTATAACCCTAATTACATGATTTCCGGAAAGAATAGCATAAATCTGTAGCCAAGGTTGATACAATGTCTCAATCTGTTATTCTAGAAAATGATAAGTATAGAATTTGAAATCTTAAATTGATGTTAAACAGAAGGGGATGTGAGAATTATAGCCGTGCAATACCCCGGAATTGAGCGAGTGGCTACAATATAGGCATCAGTTATGTTATTTTTACCAATAGTAAACCGGAGCGTATTTGTAACAGATGAGAAACCGAATACTGCAAGAAATTATCATGTTGCCTCTTTGGTTGAAATAGTGTTATGAAATAGAGATTTTAATCCATCGAAAATGGCAGGAAGAGCAATGGTGCCATGCACCTCGTCGGGAAATTTTTTATAAACGACATGCAAATGCTTGTTTTTCATTTCAGGGATGATCTTATTTTTTAAGCTGTCGGCCAATGAAAACTGGATAAGTTTGATTGCAGGACGTTGGCGGGTGGCGAAAGCAACATACAAATGTTTGCCGGAGAAGTCTTTTTGATAAACATTCTTTGCTGCTTGTTGTAGAAAGACTCCTCGGTCCCACCATAAACTTGGGTCTATTGCTATATACGAGTCAAAAGACTCGGGATGATTTGACAGTGTCTGTAGGGTAAATAAACCTGCGTATGAATGTCCGACAAGAAAGTTTGTACCGTTGGCAGGAACTTTATTTTCCACTTCCAGACGTAGTTCCTCTATCAGAAAGCGATGGAACTGTTCAGCTCCACCACCTGCCGGCTTATCATAGGGACAAATGGTACCATCCCGGCGGGCGGCTGAGCAAGTAGGAGTGAAATCTCTGGTCCGGTCTGTGTTTAAAACAGCCACAACGATGCAAGGAGGCAAGTTTGAGGTTTTAGAAGAAGAGAAGAAACGCGTAAAACCAACCACGGAATGAAAGAAGGAATCTCCATCCAATAGATAAAGAACCGGATAAGCCTTTCCTTTTTCACCAGCTTTGGTCTCAGGTACATAAATCCAATATTTTCTTTCTTCATTCAGTATTTCAGAAAACAATGTATGACGCGTTCCGATATAAATGGAATCTTGTTTTTGTGCGGAGAGGGGAAATATCCATCCTATTTGTATAAACAGTATTATATAAAGTATCTTCATTTGTTCGTTTTTTGGGGTTGCAAAGTTCGATGAAAATATGGATATGGACAATCCCTATTTTTAGGTATTTCAGAATATCTCCAATGGAATTTCCTCTATGTCTTATGATTTTGTGGAGGTGGCACCGGATGCATCGGAAGGAATTGATTGAACCGGATTTTTAAGTAACTTCTTAGGGGAATTCATTAAAATATCCTATCACTTCTAACATTTCCCGATTAATTTTGTATTTTTACAGACATACAAAGATTAACTGTAACAAGATATGATTATTTCTGTCGTCTTCGTATCTATGATGGTGGTTTTCGTAACAGTTTATCATTTTGTTACAAAGCCGAAAAAGCAGCAAGAAAAGATTTATTCGGCGATGACCACCGATGAACTTATCAGGTTCGTGCAGTCCATGCACTGTGAACTAGTGAAGAGAATTGATGCTGATGCCATTATCATCGGTTTTCAAGGAGGTTATTTTCATTTGTTAAGAGAAAAAACAGGTCAGAATATTCAGTTATATTATAAAGATTTTTACGCATGTAGCTATGAACAGTCTAAAAAAATAGTTTTTGACATTAACAACATTAACTGCCGATACACAGCTTGGACTTGCTATTTGCGTAAAAGTCATGAGGACGGAGAAAGTGAGACACCTTTTACGGCTTGTCTGTCTGCCTGTCTGTTCTTGTCGGGCAGTGAAACTCAGTTAAAACAACATTTGCGGGTATTGCTTGAGTCATCTTTTATGATAGCCCGTAGTTTTAAAGAGTTGGCAGAACAATCTGCTTCAATACAAGACATGTTGGTGAAAAAAGAATTCGAAAATCGCTTGGCTTTGTTGAGACGAAAATTGGAGATTGGACATGGTAAGCTGTTGGAACCTGTCGATGTTTCCCGGCAAGATATGGATCAGATAGAGGATATTCTTTCTCTTTTTGGTACAGTGAAACAGGAAGATATAAAGGAAATGACACTGGTTTGCAATGGGCGGATAGAGAGGCGTACCGAATTATTGTCTATTCTTTCTTTTAGATTGAAAGATGCTGTGATGGATGAAAAAGGACAGGCGGGAAAAGATGCTCTGATCTGTATCATACTTGCTGAAGGGCAGTTGGTGATTGCGTTGGAAAAAGCTGAAGGCAGTAATGAACGGTCTCTTTATTATAAGTTGTCGGCTATGCGGACGGACAGGGTAGATGCTTTTTTCGATGAAACCCAAAAAGGCAGAGTATTCAGTAGTATGATTGAGGTAAGATTGACAACGGATCATGATGATTATTGGGAGTTGAAATATATGTTGGACGATGCTAAAGAAAAAGCGGCAAACAAACAGTTTGACGAACTGACGGAGGAACAACAGGCGTTGCTGGCTTATACCGAGCCTACCTTGCAGACTACTATTTATTGGGGGAAGAAATTTTTCAGGCAGCAATGTTATCTTCAGGCGTTGGGGTGTTATCTTTCTATTTTTCGGTATTATCAAGTCCACTGGACAGAATTGCCGGAGCGTGGCAAGGAAGAATATTATGTGATTTGTTATCATATCGGTTTTGTTTATCTCACATTAGGGCATTTTGAAAAGGCTTATTATTATTTGACTAATGCTAAAAGAAATTCATCCATTCATGCGATTCGTGATTTTACCAACTGTCTCGTCGAAATGAAGGATACAGGAGCTCTTGAGTATATTTATTCTATGGTGAGTTTGGTTGGCAGTCAGATAAAGATGTATGGTGATGAAAAGAATACCTTGTTTCCACTTTATCATTTTCTTCGGCGCAGGGCAGCACAAGTATTAGTAAACTTGAAATATTATTCGCAAGCTAGGGAACTGCTCTATCAAATGCTGGGAGAGGAGGAGAACCGTGAGTTTGCGGAACGGGAATTGCAGTATCTTGAGAGTATGGGTGCAGGTGATGATGCGAAGCGGAACGAGTGAGAAGAATGTGAGGAGGTTGAATGAAAGTTTCATGGAATTTCATAATGGGATGTTGCTAGGAGTAAAGCAGAAATGTGGAAAATGTTCTGTAACATGGACTGCTCTTCATTGAACTCTGTGAAGTTGCATTTTGTTTGTATTGATGATAAAGTGTAATCCCTATACCGTCCTTCTGAGCTTTTGATTTGATGGTATCTTGCCAAGTATCCTTGGATGAGTAAAGGTCGTTGATGTTTATCTTTCTCATCTCTGAAAGAAAAGGTATAGGAGTAGAGCTGGCCGATGCAGCATATTATGCTAATTGATTGTCATTAGTTTACATCAAAAAATAGAAGCCTCTAAAATTTACTTGTTTTTCGCAACAAATTGATGATTTAACGATTTTTTTCATCCTCTTTCTCCAAACAGAGAGAAAAAAGGCAAAACCGTCTTTTCGGCTCCCGACTTTTTGTTGGATCTTCGATCAGAGAGTGAGTACAATGGTCGGCCAGTCAGCCAGTTGTTTCCAGTTTCTCCTTCGGGACATCCTTGGGTTTCCAGGCTACGATGAAGCTAACAGTTGTGGATTTGATCTAATAGCTTTTTGCAAACCAATCAGTGAGTATCTTTTGCATTCGCATCGAGAGCTTGGTTACGGGAAGGTCTGTCTTTTCGGTAAAGAGCTTAAAGCTGCGGTATTGCCTATAAACACCGCTCTGCAGTGCCAACACCTCGTATTTGATTACCTTGAAGGACTCTAGGCAGTTGCCCCTATGAAGAGAGTTTTATACTTGAATTTTGTTTAACCCGATACTCTTGTATGCCGTTGATGTGATTAGTGTTTCCTCTATAGCTCTGCCGTATAAAATAAGCATTCCCTATAGAGTTAGGTAAAGTCGCTCTATAATTGAAGAGAGCGACTTTACTTACGATTTAATACTAACCTTCCTGATATATCCAGTAATCATTATCCTTTCTATTATCTTTGAAATATTGAATACGGTCAACGATGTCAATGCCTTCTTTGTTTTGTGGAATGATAAATCTGGCACGCTCTTTATTGTCCTTCAAAGAGTATGATACAAAAGCATTGTTTTCACATCTCAACAGCCCTTTTCTGTAAGAGAGCGCACGGATATCATATCGTTCTACAGAATTTGCTACTGCTTGTCCTTCAATGAGTGCTTGAAGCATACATTGGTAGGCATTAGATGATTCACGCTTTTCAGAGTGCAATGCCACAAGAGCGTATGGTTGTTCATCATACATAGTATATTTGCCATAACGCTCGGGGCGGAAGCATGGATACGCGATATAATAATATCGCCAATCGTATTGACTTTTAGTTTTGCATTCTGTTAGATACGCATCAATTTTTTCTTGTAAGTAAATGTCGTCTATTTCTATATCAATCTCAAGCAGAGAACGTAATGATTTTTTTGTCTTATTAAAATCTGGATTTTTGCCTGTCGGATGAAATAATGCATACCAAGCCTTATTGCCAATTTCATCCTGATTCCCAGAACCAAGTTGAATGCACCAATTATTTATCCTTTGGCTATAATCATACGTTGCTAACATTGCACAGTCAATAATATCGCGAGAGCATCTATCAAAGACATGGATGAATCGCTGATAAAGATGAGTATTCTCATACCCAACAAGATCTGTACGACCTTGAAGCAGATAGTGATCCTCCAACTGAAAAAGACCAGCAGAATGCTCGGGATGTTCTTTGGTAAACTGGAGCTTTTGACGCTCCTCTTCCATCTGAATTACATTGAAATTCTGTCTCACGTCATTGTCAATCATTATACTATCTGCAATTTCTCCAGAAAGAATAATATTTTCTACCTGACGAAGATTTGCGGGCATACGGTTTCCTGCATCACCATTAGGGGTATCGACAACTTCGTTTCTGGAATTTTTGAGCAGATTCACTACCACACGCAAGCGTCGACGGAAATCCATTTCTTTTATCTTATCATAGTTCATTAAATAGATAAGAAAGGAGTAGAGCATTATTAACCAATAGGTAGTATTTTTACGCAACGCGGCTCCGGTCAATACCCCTTTGAAAATATTGAGATCTGTAATTTGTTGAGATACGACAACTTTTTCGTGTTCATGATAATCTTTTGACAGGTAAGAGTTGAAAAAAATATCAATAGGGTTAAGTATTAATGAATTAGAACGTCGCGCTTTGTTTTGAATATTGACCATGCAATCAAAGGATTGTTCAAAAAACACTACATTTTTTGGTTGATTCTTATAAAGCCTTTCCAGTAAACTGAAATCATCTTCTAAATCAAATTCTGATGAAGAGCGATCTGACTTATAGACAAGAATAAGGGAAATCATACGGAAAAAGTTTAGAAAACCGCTATCGACGAGATTATACTCATCCCTATAAATCCAAAGTAAATCGGTCCATTCGCGGTCTATCTTAAGGCCAATGCGTTTAGCAGTAGCTTCATCGTCATTTTCAGAACGCATAACCTTTAAGAGTTCTGCCTTAAAATGCTCAAAGTCAGTGAGTGGTTTTCCACGGGAGTTCATCTTGATGTAAATGTCATCGGTTAACTTCATCTCCTCAATATCGCGGAAATAGAAATTAATTTTATCCAATTTGTTCCATAAGTCATTAATATCGGCAAAACGCTTTTGGATTTCATCAAGCATTGTGAGCATTCCTCTAACCGTAGGATCGTTGCTCCATTCCATTGGAAACCATCCCTCATTTTTAATTTCATCACTAAGATGTGTTTTCCATGTAGGTTCGTAGTTAACGAGCTTTATAAGAAAATCTCTCGCGCTATAACGTGTGTTGTATGAAAACCTCGCAAGTCGCTTATCGTTGATGCCCTCTTTTTTATCTGCATACCAATGAAGTAGCCAAAGAGTAGTTAGTCGTTGCTGTCCATCAAGAGGAATCAGCTGACCATTCTGAATATTACCATAAATGAAATCGAGGGTTAAACCATTGTTTATTAATCCAGCATGTATTGCTGATAGAAAACGTTCACGAGTCTTTACTGCATGTGCATCAGATCGGCCTTGTGCATAAGCACGTTGAATCCGTGGTATAGTGATTCCACTTATTCCGTAAGGATTGTTTTCAGAAATCAGATTCTTCAGTGTCGTAGTTTCCATTTGTCAAGTTGGGTATAGTGGTATCGTTATTATCCTGTTTGTAATAAGGTGAAATTTTCTCATTAAGGGCCTCGGCATAATCTCTTCGGTCTGTTTCTCCCCAAAAGAAAAGCGATGGACCCTCTTGAGTATAGTACTTGAAGAATACGTGTTTTGTACAAATTGGAATGTATCTTCCTTCTTTATCATAATTAATGACACGGTGTCTTTTAACATCAAAAACGGAGTTGCTAAGAGCCGCGTTTTGAGATACATCTAGCAGTGCCATATTTGCTAATCCATGCGAGTAGCTATTCTCCTTAACGACATCTTCCTTAGACGTGAATATGATAATTACTTCCTTCTGAATCTCATTAAAGCGTTCACGCACATTCCCTGGATCCTTATCGCTATGAAGTTGTTCAATCAATATCTCCATTTTCTCTATAAGTTCATTATTTACCTCAAAAATAGAACCTTCAGAAGATTTCAAAAGTGCAATATGACTTTCTAGCCATGTAAGAATATCTTTATTCTTTTTAAGGCTTTCGGCATTTTGAGCGTGGATATGCTCCAAACTCCATATAGAATCTTTATGTTTGTCAAATGGGAACCTTCGTTTACCATCGTCCATCAGACGTTCTGTTTCCACATTAAACAAAGTCAATACCTTTTGTAGTTTGTCTTTCCTTGTATCGTATGATAAGCTAAGTAACTCTTCTTTATCTTTAATGCTTATTGATTCTGAAATCATTTTGTCGAGCTCGCTAAGAAATATATCCTTAGCAAGAGGAGTGTTGCCATCATTTTGCCATACGGTATAAATTTTCCTTAGTGGAACTCCTATAGTAATCAGATAACCAATTTTATGGTAAAAGTCATGGTTCGTATACCATTCGCGTAGTGTAAGAAACACATGATAGATGCGACTCCATATCTCAAGAAGCGGATTTTCTGTGGTGGTTTCCGATAGAGACTTTATTTGTCGATCAAAGTAAAAGAATGTACGATACTTTTCACGATCATTCCCTGATTTGTCTACCATCAGATCAAGGATAAGATCTATACGAGTTGGCATTTGATCTCCATCAATATTGGACAAAAAGCCCCAAAATGATGGATTTTGTAGTTCTTGCTCAATCATGTCCCACTGGAGTGAGACTTCCTCCTGTCGTCCTGACATCTTGTCTCGCACACTGTCTTTAAGAAACAAGGCTTTGACAAGTTCCGAGCTTGTCAGTGGAATTTTTCCAATGTTTAGACGCTCAAATAGCTCAATACCATTCTCAGCAGAATCCACTTCGTACCAAATGACGTTTACTGATGATATGAAATATTCATTGAGTTTGGTCAGGTAAGCTGCCATTTCTCGACGCTCACCCTGTGTCTTTTCTGTAAAATATTGCTCTATATATTCGTATGCAGATGCGATAAAATAATAATCTATATTCAGCTCTCTAAGCGAAAGATCAATATTACCAAGAAAGTTTGCTGATTCTTTACGAGTTTCATACTCTAACTTAAAGCTAGGTTCATATAGATCTCCCAGTTTTGCTTCCATATACTTGCAGATGAGGTATATGGTTGTAAGACGTTGCTGCCCGTCAATGAGCTCGAACCTCTCATTGCTTTTCTTTACAACAATTGGTTGTAAGCAATATGGCTTTCCCGCACTTTCATAAATGTCATCGAGAAGGAGTTTTATTTCCTCCGAGGTCCATCTATAACCCCGTTGATAATCGGGGAGGTAGAAAAGGCCCTTGATCTTCCCTACATTTTTTGTATCAAGAATAATGTTTGACATATTGTAGTATCTTAATATAATTTTTTATACAATGTAATATCGTATGCTGACTGATTTTCGATAGTTTGTATTTAAAAGGTGGAAACTTTACAAAATTACTTGTTTTTTCGCTAAGGACCGACGTTTTAATGTTTTTTATCGTTTCTCTTCGAACAGAGGGAGAAAGGGTGAAAACTGCCTTCTAGGGCTTCGATAGATCTTGTTCACAAAGATAGGGTATGTCGGAGTTCGTTTTGCCCAAAAGGGTAGTAAAATCGAGGATAGATTCACAGGTATTTTCTGGTTCCCATGCGAGTGTTATGTGTTCTATTCGGAGTTGTATTTTGTTCGATCTTTACACTCGGTTACTCTACGTTTTGCAGCCAAAAGAAAAATGATTGAAGTTATTTCATCATAGTGCAGCCATCTCTTCTCCCTTATTTTGACTTTACTTTATTGAACGTATATAGGAATACGGGGATAAAGTAAAGTTGGTTTTCATTTGAATAGTAAACTAATCTTGAATATATGTTGTAAGGTAATTTTTGTAGAATAGACATTTAATTCGTTTGGAAAAATGTCGTGTAATGGGGATGATTCGTTTGAAAAAGTGTAGAGCCTTTATACTGCTGTGTCTTCTAGTCTTGCGATTTTGTCTGCAATCTATCATTAAATAGATAAAAAGTAATATTTTTACATATTATATGATAAGTTGATTATGACAAAGAATACAATGGGGATTAAGTTGTCTCGAAAATTGGAGCAGAAGATGTCGGTTGTGGGAGAGCAGATAAAACTGGCTCGATAGCGGAGGAATTTGAGTGTGGCTCAGATGGCGGAACGGGCACTTGTTCCCCGTTGACTGTGTTCCGAATAGAGAAAGGCGCACCGACGGTAGCAATCGGAATATACTTGCGAGTGCTGTATGCTCTGCAGCTTGATGATGATATTCTGTGGCTGGTCAAAGAAGATAAATTGGGAAAAGTTTTGCAGAATTTGAGTTTGAAGACAAGGGAACGTGCTTCGAAGAAAGAGTAAGCGATGAAGACGCTATATGTATATGCCGATTTTGATTGGATCGAAGAAACAGAACTCGTTGGTGAGTTAGGCTATGAATCTCTTCGTAGCTCGGATTGCTATTGTTTTACTCTCAATGATGGATGTTTTGAAAAAAACACGGAGATTTGTTTCTGAGCGATGATCTGAATAATTATCCGGGACAGCAATATACGCAACCGGAGAAAGATATATTTGGATGTTTCTCGGATGCTTTGCCGGGTCATTGGGTGGCGAACGTTGTTGCTGCGACGTGAGCAGATTGTAGCGATGGAGGAGAAGCGACCGGTACGAAGACTGTTTCCTTTCGACTATTTGATAGGTATCGATGACTTTTCCCGAATGGGGGCTTTCTATTGTAGAAATGATTTTCCGTTCGGTACGAAGCTCGGCTAAATCAAGGAATGCGGTTTTTCTTCCATAAGAGAGCCTTTGGGAACTATTTCGTAGGAATAGGCTTTCTCAAAGGCTTGGTGTCCGGCATCTGTCATAAGTCCTCGGTCTTCAAGATTGATACAACGTTCTTTGTTTAACTCAGTCCAATGACTTCCTTTGCGATGAGGTGAAAGCCGCTGTGCAAGGCATCCGTCTGGCAATTTCTTTAGAGTTGAATCAATCCACCCGAAGCACAATGCTTCTTCAACAACTTCAATGTATGGAATACATTCGTATGTGGGCTGTTTAGAGCGTGAAGTTACAACCCAACACGATTTCACCCGATTATGGTTGACCTTCAGCCATTCTCTCAACTCGATGCGGTCTGTGAAGTCTAGTAGATTGATAATTTCCATATTTGCCTCCAACTGATATGTTATTAATCCAACTGTTTTCTATAAACTGAGTCCAATGTATTTCCTTCTTTATCTTTCCATACCAACCAGCCGTTGTTGCTGCTACCAATACAGAAATCTGCGGCAGTACTGGGACTTGAAAAAGTTTTATCTGATGTCAATACCAATATTCCGTTCTCAGTAGAAGTGTAATCTTGAAGCATCTTTTCTCGTTTTTCTTTCCAGTTGAAAGACGGAACCATTGTTTTGGCAACAGTACTTCCTTTTAGGACTGTGAATCCATCGGAACTGTAGAAACCTTTTGCATTGCATCCTCTACCTTTGGTGTAGAATAGATGTTCTTCTTTGGGTTGTGATACTTCAAAAATATTGCAACCGATAAATGATGCCAAAAACTTCACATCTTCGAAAAATTCATTCATTGAGTCCTGTTGATGCTCCGGTAGGTTAGGGGCTTTAGGAATTTGTTTATTATCGCTTAAAACAAAAGCGTTTGCTTTCTTGGCTTCGGCTATAGCTTTATGTTCTAGGTATTGCACATCAACTTTAGTCATATCGGCGTCTTTCGATACAAATATGAGTGCTTTTTGCCAAAACGATTTTTTGCTATCGTGGTCTTTTACACGTTCTTTAAAGTTCTCCGTTTCACCTATATACGCCTGCGGCTTGGTTGATTCATCTTCCCCCAGCAATATATAGAATGCAGGTTTTTGTAACTTCTCTTGTGTATTCAAATAAGAGAGATTAGAACGTGGTACGACAAACATTTGGCAAATTTTGTTGCTAATGAATGCGTATTGAGTTCCTTTTGGGTCTCCATCAATGAGATATGTTGTTACTGTCTTTCCCATAAATATGTCTAAATTCAATTACTTTGAGGTATAACTCATTTAAGAACTGACTTTTCTTAATGCAAATATACACTATTATCGAATATAATTCCCTATATTTGTCTAATAAAATCATATCAAGTAATGAAACTGAATAGAATAAAGACTGTTTTATCCGAAAAAGGTATTTCTCAAACGTGGTTAGCTAAACAGCTAGATAAGAGTTTCAGTATGGTCAATGCCTATGCCTGTAATCGGATTCAGCCTAATTTGGAAACCTTGCAACGGATTGCGGAGATATTACAAGTTGATTTGAAGGATTTGATAACCGATAAAAAAGAAAGGTTGCAATAAATTATTTAATACGGTTAGGAGGTTCTGGTTCCTTTTGTAACCTGTTGCAGATGTGCCTATGAACTTCCGATAATTTACAATATCAAGAACATGACTCCTGAAGAAAAAGCAAGAATAAAGATAGACCAGTGGTTTGCCGATGCTGGTTGGAAAGTAGTCAACAGGGAGGATTATGAACCTACTTGTACGGCTGTAGCCATAAGAGAAGGTTTATTGAAAGGAAATCTTGAGGCAGATTATTTCCTTTTCATTAATGGAAAAGCAGTAGGGGTACTTGAAGCTAAGCGTGAAGAAACGGATGCTTTTGCTTCAGAGGTATGCGAGCAAGCAGCCTTATATGCAAGAAGTGTTCCGAATATCTATCAGGCATATCAAAAGCCATTGCCTTTTATCTTCACTTCGAATGGTAAGGAACTATATTGCTGTGATTTTCGTGAACAAGATTCTTGTTTCAGGCAGATCATGAATATCCCTACACCACATGAATTGGTAAAGAGGCTGGGAATTGAAGATGCATTTGCCGGACTCCCTACATTGAAAAAGAAAGGGCTGCGTGATTGCCAATATGAGGCAGTGACAGAACTTGAAAAGAGTTTCCGTGCTGGGCAAAATCGGGCGTTGATGGTTCTTGCCACCGGTGTGGGTAAAACATATACTGCTTGTCTTGCTGCCTACCGGATGCTTTCTTATACACCAATGCGTAGAGTGTTGTTTCTTGTAGACCGAAATAATCTTGGAAAACAAGCAGAAGGAGAATTTGGAACTTTCCGTCTGACAGAGAACGGGGAGGCTTTCAATACTATCTTTACGGTCAATCGCCTTCGCTCGTCTTCTATTCCTTCTGATAGCAATGTCGTTATTTCTACAATACAACGTCTATTCTCATTCTTGAAAGGAGAAACTATTGAGGATAATGATGATGACGAGAATGAACCTATAGAGGAAGTAACCTTGCCTCCTAATCCCAACTTACCGCACGACTACTTTGATATGATTATCATAGACGAGTGCCATCGCTCCATTTATGGGAACTGGCGCAAGGTGCTGGAGTATTTCGATACGGCAAGATTGGTTGGTCTGACCGCAACTCCTATCCCTGAAACAATGGCATTCTTCAATAATAACTGCATTGTTAACTACACATTGGAAAAGAGTATTGTTGATGGCGTGAATGTGGATTGTCGGGTATATAGAATAAAAACGCAAGTCACAGAAACGGGTGGGGCTATATTAGAGGGTGAGAAATTTAAAGAAGAAACAAGATATACAGGTGAGGTTAAGATTGTAAGTAGTAAGGAAACCAAAATCTATACAAATAAAGAACTTAATCGGAGTATTATCAATCCGGCACAGATAAAGTTAGTCCTTTCGACCTATCGGGATGTGGTTTATACGGAATTGTTTAATGACCCGCAACGTGAACCAAATATGGACTTTTTGCCCAAAACATTGATTTTTGCTCTCAATGAAGCTCATGCTACAAATATCGTACAAATAGCTAAAGAGGTGTTTGGACGGACTGATGACCGCTTTGTTCAGAAAATTACCTATTCGGCAGGCGACAGTAACGAACTGATACGCCAATTCCGTAACGACAAGGATTTCCGTATTGCTGTCACCTGTACGTTGGTTGCCACCGGAACAGATGTAAAGCCGCTGGAAGTGGTGATGTTCATGCGTGATGTGGAGTCATTGCCTTTGTATATTCAGATGAAAGGGCGTGGAGTACGTACTATTGGTGATGAGCAACTTCGCAATGTTACCCCGAACGCATTCAGCAAGGATTGTTTTTATTTGGTTGATGCGGTAGGCGTGACGGAACATGCGCAAACAGTGGCACCTATAGATGATGCTCCTACAACAAAGACGATTACTCTAAAGGAGCTATTAGAACGTATTAGTCATGGCTATATTCCTGACGAGTATCTCAAACGGCTTGCTGCAACGCTTGCCCGAATATACAACAAGGCGGATGATCCGCAACGGAAAGAGTTTGTCCGTTTGTCTCATGATGACATGAAGGAACTTTCTGCCAGAATATACGATGCACTGGAGAAAGGCATTCTTCCACCGTTTGTAAGCACTGATGAGCCTAACAATGAACGTAAGGGGCTAGTCGCTCCGCTTGCCAATCATGCAGATGCTCGGAAATACCTTCTTATACTTGCAGCCGGATTCGTCAATACATTGATGCCGGGTGAAGATACGCTTATCTCCAAAGGGTTTTCCATTGAGGAAGCAAAAAATACGACAGAGGCTTTTGAAGATTTTTGTAAAAAGTACTATGACGAAATAGAGGCACTGCGCATCATTTACAACAATGAGGGAGAGCCTATAACCTATTCGATGCTAAAGGATTTGGAGAACAGACTTAAAATGGCAAACAATCATTTTACATCCAAACAACTCTGGAACTCTTATGCCATAGTTAACCCTAAAGTGGTAAGGCGTTCCATTACCAAAGAAGAAAGCGATGCATTGACCAATATCATACAACTTGTGCGCTTTGCTTTCCACCAAATCGAACGATTGGATAGCGTAGTTACTACCTCTAAACAGTTTTTCAATCTTTGGTTAGGGCAAAACCAGCGTGAAATAACTGACAAACAGCGAGAGGTTATCAGTCGTATTGTGGATTACATCGCTTCTAACGGAGCTTGTACTATCAGAGATATTCGTGAAGATGATGCTACCCATGCAGCCCAAATGATTAGAGCGTTTGGCAATATGCAGAAGGCAGACGAGGCACTTCATTCACTTTACACATTTGTAGTTTTAAGAAAAGCAGCATAAAGAAATGGCAACAAATAATACAACAGAGCAATCGCTCACCAAAAAAGTATGGAATCTGGCAACCACTCTTGCCGGACAAGGAATTGGATTTACTGATTATATTACCCAACTGACCTATCTTTTATTCTTGAAGATGGATGCCGAAAATGTAGAAATGTTTGGAGAAGAGTCGGCTATTCCAACTGGTTATCAGTGGGCAGATTTGATAGAACTTGATGGCTTGGATTTGGTAAAACAATATGAAGAGACCCTTAAATTGCTTAGTGAGCAGGATAATCTGATAGGTACGATTTATACGAAGGCTCAAAACAAGATAGACAAGCCTGTTTATCTGAAAAAGGTCATCACCATGATTGATGAGGAGCAATGGCTCATTATGGACGGTGATGTGAAAGGAGCTATCTACGAAAGCATTCTTGAAAAGAACGGACAAGACAAGAAAAGCGGGGCAGGACAGTATTTTACTCCTCGTCCACTTATTCAGGCAATAGTAGATTGTATCAATCCGCAAATGGGGGAAACGGTTTGTGACCCGGCTTGTGGAACGGGTGGATTCTTGCTTACAGCTTACGATTATATGAAAGGTCAGTCAGCAAGTAAAGAAAAACGTGATTTCTTGCGTGACAAAGCTTTGCATGGTGTGGATAATACGCCTTTAGTGGTGACGCTTGCTTCCATGAATCTTTATTTGCATGGTATTGGTACAGACCGTAGTCCGATTGTTTGTGAGGATTCTTTGGAAAAAGAACCGTCAACTCTTGTAGATGTGATTCTTGCCAATCCTCCTTTTGGAACTCGTCCGGCTGGATCGGTGGATATTAACCGCCCGGATTTTTATGTAGAGACCAAGAATAACCAGTTAAATTTCCTCCAGCACATGATGCTTATGCTCAAAACGGGAGGACGTGCAGCAGTTGTACTTCCTGATAATGTTCTCTTTGAGGCTGGAGCAGGTGAGACTATTCGTAAACGCTTATTGCAGGATTTTAATTTGCATACTATCTTGCGTTTACCTACAGGTATTTTCTATGCCCAAGGCGTAAAAGCCAACGTGTTGTTTTTCAGCAAAGGACAACCGACCAAGGAAATATGGTTTTACGACTACCGTACAGATATAAAGCATACGCTTGCCACCAATAAACTGGAACGGCATCATTTGGATGATTTTGTTTCTTGCTATAATAATCGAGTAGAGACATACGATGCAGAAAATAATCCGCAAGGTCGTTGGCGTAAATACCCTGTAGATGAAATTCTTACCAGAGACAAAACAAGTCTTGACATTACTTGGATAAAGCAAGGTGGTGAGGTGGACAACCGTTCATTGGCAGAACTGATGGCTGATATAAAGGATAAAAGCCAAACGATAAGTGCTGCTGTGGTTGAACTTGAAAAGCTACTTGCGAATATTGAAGAAAATTGAGTTATGGGAAAAGAGGTTTTCACAAATGATAAAGATATAAACGACCTGTTCTTGAAGGTTGTTAACCTTGTTACGCAGGCAAGGGAACGTGTGGCAACAGCCGTCAATATAGCTGAGGTTTATACTAAGTTCCATATCGGACAATATATAGTAGAATATGAGCAAAAGGGGGAAACAAGAGCCGAATATGGAAAGGCGGTGCTGAAAGAACTCTCCAAACGTCTGACTGATAGGTTGGGAGATGGATGGTCATATTCAACGCTTAAGAATATACGGCAGTTTTATATTGTTTTTTCTAAAGGGCTAACCAGTGGTTGTCCAAAGCCGAGTCAAAAGGCTAACCAGTGGTTAGCCGATTATCCGAAGTCAGAGGAATGTATCTCTGAGCCGACATTCGCTCTCTCATGGTCTCATTATCTTATACTGATGAGGGTGGAAAATCCGGATGCCCGCAGTTTCTATGAAATAGAATGTACTCAACAACAATGGTCTAAAAGACAACTCAGCCGTCAAGTAGGAAGCTGTCTTTATGAGAGATTGGCTTTGAGCCGTAACAAAGATGAAGTAATGCGGTTGGCTAAGGAAGGACAATCTATTGGGAAACCATCAGACATTATCAAGAATCCCATCACATTAGAGTTTCTTGGTCTAAAACCCGATGCAGTTTATTCAGAGTCTAAATTAGAGAATGCCATTATCAACAAGATGCAGCAATTCCTATTAGAACTTGGCAAAGGATTTCTATTTGAAGCAAGGCAGAAAAGGTTCACATTTGATGAGCAGCATTTCTTTGTTGACTTGGTGTTTTACAATCGTTTGCTACAATGCTATGTGCTTATAGATTTGAAGATAGACAAACTAACTCACCAAGACCTTGGGCAGATGCAGATGTATGTCAACTATTACGACCGCTATGTCAAACAAGACTTTGAAAAGCCGACAATTGGTATTCTACTGTGTAAGGAGAAGAACGATGCACTAGTGGAACTTACCTTGCCTAAAGATGTTAACATCTATGCTTCTGCTTATCAACTCTATCTCCCCAACAAGGCTTTATTGCAAGCTAAGGTGAAGGAATGGATTGAAGAGTTTGAAGAAAATGAGGAATTAAAGAAACTGGAAGAACATGAATAGTAATTGTGCAGCCAAAACTGCACAATTACAAACAGAAATATAACGATGGATACAAAAGCGTTACGTCAAAAGATACTCGACCTTGCGATACATGGAAAACTTGTACCCCAAGATCCCAACGATGAACCAGCATCAGTTCTGCTCGAACGAATCAAGGCTGAAAAAGAACGACTGATAAAAGAAGGCAAAATTAAACGGAGTAAGAAGTCTGCAAAGTCTTCCGATACGCCCCATTATGAGAATGTGCCGTTTGAGCTGCCGAATTCGTGGGTATGGTGTAGATTGGAAGATATAGCTTATGTTGCATCTGGAAGTACACCAGATAAAACATGCTTTGTAGAGAATGGTGTTCCTTACATTAAGATGTACAATCTCAGGAATCAAAAAATAGATTTTGCCTATCATCCACAATATATTACAGAAGAAGTGCATAATGGAAAGCTCCAGCGTTCGCGCACAGAAGTAGGAGACCTTATTATGAATATTGTTGGACCACCTCTTGGTAAACTTGCAATTATTCCTACAACATTGCCACAAGCAAATTTTAATCAGGCCGCTGTACTAATACGCCCTTACAAATTTAAAGAGGTGTTGGTATCATATCTAAAAGTCTACTTAGAGGAAATGTCAGAAATAAATTCTATTGCCACACGAGGTTCTGCCGGACAGGTTAATATATCACTGACACAATCTCAAAATATGCGAATACCAATACCGCCTTTAAATGAAGTTAGAAGGATAATTGAAGAGGTGTCTAAGTATGATATTTTGATTGATTCGCTCAAACAAAATATTACTGACATTCAAAATCTTATAGCCTATACCAAATCCAAAATCCTTGATCTTGCCATTCACGGTAAACTAGTACCGCAAGATCCGAATGACGAACCAGCCATTGAACTATTGAAGCGCATAAATCCCGACTTCACACCTTGTGATAACGGGCATTATACGTTTGACGTTCCGAGCGGGTGGATAACGACAAATTTAGGGTCAATATTTAATGTCGTATCAGCTAAAAGAATTTTGAAGTCAGATTGGAAGCATAGTGGTGTTCCATTTTATAGAGCACGTGAAATAGCCAAGCTGTCTATTTATGGACTTGTAGATAATGAATTATATATTTCAGAGGAACATTATAACTCATTAAAGGAGAAATTTCCAGTACCCAAAGCGTCAGATATTATGATTTCTGCCGTTGGTACTATTGGCAAATGCTACATTGTAAAAGAGTCTGATAAGTTCTATTACAAGGATGCAAGTGTACTTTGTTTGTGTAATGACTATCAAATAAATGCGAAATATATTTACCACATCATGAGAAGCGAATATATGCTAAAACAGATGTATGATAACTCAAAGGGTACAACTGTTGATACCATTACGATTGAAAAGGCAAAACAATATATATTGCCCCTACCTCCACTTGCCGAGCAACAGCGCATAGTAGCCAAGATTGAAGAGACATTCTCCATTTTTGACGGTATTCAAAATTCCTTAGAAGCGTAAACAAGAACGCTTCTAAGGACTAATGTAACTTTACCAGTTCACCACTTTATCCACAATCTTCTGCTGTTCGCTGGCAGTGCGGCGTAAATAGATACGAGTGGTTTCTATGCTTTCATGCCCCATGAGGTCGGCAAGTAAAGCAAGGTCGTTAAAGCGGTCAAGGAAGTTTTTGGCGAAACGGTGACGGAATGAATGAGGGTAAACCACCTCTTTGTTCATCCCGTATTTTTCAGCAAAATGTTTGAGTTGAGAAGCTATTCCACGAGTAGTAATGCGCTGTCCAAACCGATTCAGAAAGATGTAGCCGGAAGTAAGTCCTATTTCTCTGAGCCATTTCGCAGCCTCCGTGCGCAAGTTCTTCGGGATATACAAACGGCGTATCTTTCCTCCCTTGCTGTATAGGTCAAGATGCCCGATTTGTATATGTTCTGCTTTGATATGGAGTAGTTCGCTGACACGTGCCCCTGTGTAGCAGCCATAAACCATACGATGAAATACCACTCATCATAACCATCTGCTTTGAGCTGGGCTTTGAGAAATTTGTAATCGGCATCGCTTATTACATTTTCCAAAAAGTTCTTCTGTTGTACCTTTACGAACTTCACTTTCAGTTTCTCTTGTTTTGTAAATTCCAGATACTTATTGATACCTTGCAGCCGAAGGTTCACCGTCTGTGGCTTAAAGTTCTCCACCAAGTACCCCTTATATGCCAAGAGGTTCTTCTTGTTTACTTCTCCATAATGATTGAGGAAATACTGTACCGTCCACACATACGATGTAACGGTGTTCTTGGCGAGATTAGTCTTTGCCAAATGATTTTTGAATTTTGTTACCATACTACATTGATTTATAATGAATACAGTAACAATATAAGAGAATATATCGAACATGATAAGAAGTTGCCTGAAGGATGGGCTATGTGCAGGCTTGAATAAGTTGTAGATTATGAACAACCTACTGCTTATATTATAAATTCAACGGCTTATGATGATTCCTACTCAATACCAGTCTTAACAGCAGGTAAGTCTTTTATAATTGGTTATACCAATGAAGCGACAGGGATATGCTCAAATCTTCCTTGTATAATCTTTGATGATTTTACAACAGATTCAAAACTAGTTGTTTTTCCTTTCAAGGTAAAATCATCAGTAATGAAGATTCTAAAAATGCACAGTGATATTGAGATTGATTATGTGGCAATGTTTATGAGTGTCACATATCAATCTGGTTACACTCATAAACGATATTGGATTTCTGAATACTCAAAATAAGAGATACCTATACCACCGAAGGCAGAACAAAAACGGATTGTTTATACAGCCCGTAATATTTCATTCATCGTATCAAGCACCATATCTATTTTAGCCACAATTCGTTCTTGCTCTTTATATGGCGGTATGGGTATTAAAACATTACCAATAGATGTTTTTGTTAAACTGGGCATAGCCGTACTTTTATCTAATTTGCTAAAATCAAATGATAAGCAGAAATAATACAGATATTTATCAAGTATAGCATCATTAGCCTTCAAGCCAAAAGCTGTATCAACGTTCCAAAAATGTTCCTCTACGAATATAGGATTATTAATTGTACCTTTTCTTCCAATTATTGTAGAACCTGCGATGCAAAGATACTGATTAGCTCTGCCTATAACACCGCCACTACCATAAATTGGATATATACCGTTAAGTGTTTCAACATTTTTTTGAGACTTCCCATTCGTTATACTTGTAATCTGTTTCATTTTACAAATAGCCCATCCTTCAGGCAACTGTGTATAATGCCCGTTATCACAAGGTGTGAAGTCGGGATTTATGCGCTTCAACAGTTCAATGGCTGGCTCGTCATTCGGATCTTGCGGCACGAGTTTGCCGTGAATAGCAAGATTGAGGATTTTACTTTTTGCCTGCTTGATAGTTGTTTGTAAATCTTCCTTGCTATTCTTGATAGTATCAATTAAAGAAATCCACTTAGCCACCTCTACAACAATTCTTTCTTGTTCCTTTAAGGGTGGAATGGGTATCATTAATTGCGAAAGCTTTTGAGCATTGATATTAGATTGATTAACAGCATCCGTTTTTACATTATAGCACCAATTACGATAATAGCTGCTATTCATTACAGTATTAAGGTAGTCTGAAAAAATCAATATCGGTCTAATGCGAATAAGATAGCCAGCATATATGGCTGGTTGTTCTTTCTTATAGATTGCCGTTTTCCCTACCCATTCACTACTGTTTGTGCGATTGAACAGTAAATCGTCTTTTTCAAGTGAGTACAGCTTAATATCTTCATTATTTGACGAATACACTAAATTAGAATAATCGATTGTACCGACATTAGTAATATTCCCCATTCGCAAGACAGCTATTTTTCCCACACTTAAAGACTTCTCTGAAGTTCCGTATTTCAATTCGCACACAATATCTTCTAAATTGCACCATTCCCACCCATTGGGTAACAAATAGGGATAATGGGGCGTATCGGAAGGAAAAAAGGAGAGGAAAAATCCTCTCCTTAATCTAAACCATGTATTAGACATTTAAGTTTTTCATCGGCAATCCATAATTGTTTTG
>ERZ1504206.167-NODE-167-length-17624-cov-4.170300_pt1 | contig 17624 bp, 8 predicted proteins | sample MGYA00574884_ERZ1504206 | MGnify/ENA primary metagenome ERZ1504206 (study PRJEB39906, sample SAMEA3182109) | gut metagenome | biome: human; feature: gut; material: Stool; isolation source: human stools | place: Canada | collected 2013-04-23 ...
CAGTTTCAACAGTTTCATCCGTTCGTTCGTGTGTGAATGCATCGTCCGGACACGGCAAAGGCCGATGCACGGGGCACCGGCGCTTCGCACATATCCGGGAAGGGTTAGATGGATTCGATGAATTCGACCACCGCGTCGCGGTCGTCCTTGCTCAGCGTGCGGAACTTCTCGACCGACCAGCGGGCGTCGCTCTGCGCCGCGCCATGCCACATGATAGCCTCGATGACCGTCCGCGCACGGCAATCGTGCAGGCGGTCGCTGGCGCCCGTGCACTTCTCGCTCAGGCCACGGCCCCAGAGCGGCGTCGTACGGCACCAGCCCGTGCGGATGTCGTTCACCATGAAGAGCCGGTGCTGCACCATGTCGGAGTAGGGCCAGATCTTCTGGTTAGGATAACGCGGCAGGCGGCTGTCGCCGTCGGCAAAGAAACCGTTGGGGTCGGTAAAGACATCGTCGCCCGTCGTCCAGGTCGGACGGTGGCAGGTGGCACAGCCGATCTCGGTGAAGAGCGTCTTGCCGCGTTTAACGTCCGCATCGTCGAGGTTACGCGCCGCCGGTACGGCCAGACCGCGGTGCCAGACCATGAAGTCGACATAGTCCTCATCGCTCATCTCGACAGGCAGTTCCTTGTTCATCAGATAGTTGTAAATATCCTGCGCAACGTCGCCCGTCTTGTTCCACGCCGGGAAAAGCGTGTAGAAATCCCGCTGCACATCGGCGTCCTTCGACGCTACTTCGGCCTAAGCAGCGGTCATGTAGTGGTAACGGCGGTCAGAGCGGGTCACGTTGGTGATGTTCCAGATGGCATTGGCACCCGCCGCATCCTGCAACGGGCCGCGACTCAGGGCATAGGTATAGCGCAGCGGATGGGTGGTCGTCCCATAGGTCTTGACCCACTCGCCGTTCCTGAAGATCGCGGGATTGAGCGGCACGCCGTTCTGCTCCTGGCGAACGTACTCGGCTTTCAGGTCGCTGTCCGAAATGGCATCCAGCAAGCCCGTACCGTAGATGCCGATGGTCGATTCGAGGCGCACGCGCACCTTGGCATAGGGCACCTCGCCCTTGGCGCCGATCAGCGGCACGTAATAGGCGTCCTCGGGGATCGTCACTTCGGGATAGATCAGGCTGTAAGACTCGCCGTCGGGAAACTTATTGCCCCACTCGTCGGTATACTCCTGCCAGCCGATCATGATCTTCGATTCGTCGATCGGGGCTTTGAACGGCGCCACGGCCCGCGTTTGCGGCATACCGGTGAGCGATGTCAGGTAATTGTCGTCCTCGTCGGTGATGACCAGCAGATAGCCGTTGCCGATCTGGTTGGTGTTGAACGCGCCTTCGATACGCTTGCCGTGGCCGTAGCCCGGGTGGCAGTGCAGGCACGAGGTGCGGATATAGAGCGGCCCGAGGCCGTAGCGCACACCCGACGAGTTGGCCGTGAAGGGTTTTTCGAACAGCGCCTCGCCGTTCAGGAAACGCTGCGTCATCGCGGCGTCGTCATCGACGACCGGCGTAGGCTGCTCGTAGGCCACCGACGTGGTGTTGAAAGCCGTGCCGAGCTTGCCGCCGGCGTAATACTCCTCGGGAACGGGGTCGGGATTCGGATCGGGGGCGGGATCCGTCCCCTTGTCATCAGCGCACGCGGCAGCCATCAGGGCTGCCGACATGCACAGGCTGTAAATCAAGTGCTTTTTCATTGCTGAAAATGGTTATTTTTCGACCGACAGTGCCGTCAGCGCCTTCGTAAGCGCGTTCACAAGGTCGTTATTGCAATAGGTGGCGGCATCCTTCCATGCCTGTGCCGTACGGTTGTCGACGAACGGGGCCGGGCAGGCCTGGATCTTTTCGATCGCCGTGGAAATCGCATTGCGAACCTCCGTATCGAGGACGGGGTCTACCACCTCGATCCAGTCGCTCACCGAAGCGTCGCCGGAGGTCATGCCCTGGTAGGTGTTCCGGATGCTGATGATGTTGTCGATGAAATCGGTCTTCGAATTCTGGCTGTAAGGCGACTCGATGTAATTGATATCCTCGGAGCTGGTTCCGTTGGCCGGACGGCCGATCTTCTGCGAGCCGACCTCCGTGGCGATGTCGATGCAGCCCTGGATGATCTCCTCGGCGGCATCCTTATAGTTGCGGTACTTGCTGCCGCCCTTCCCCGAATTGCGCATCGAAGCGCCGTAGTCGAAGGTCGGCTCCAGTTCGGCATCGCCCAGGATCGTCTGCTTCTCTTCGGTGACATTGTCCAGCCCCGCCCACGAAGCTTCGAGGCGTACGCACATGTTGCACAGATCGTTGGCCACACCGACCAGGTATACCAACTGGGGACGGGTGTATTTGCCGAGGGCGCGGGGGCCCGCATTCTCGAAGAGCATGTATTCCAACGCATGGAACCCGAGCAGGCCGTAACCCAGATTGGCGCTGACATAATCGGGATTCCTCTCGATCTCGGCCATCATACTGTTGTTGTTCAGCAGGTTCTGAAGCGCCGTGCCGTCCAGCGGCCAGGAGTCGATATGCGGGTCGATGTCGTAATCGGCCGCAGCGCCGTAAAGGTAGGCCTCGCTGAGCTCCCAGTGCTTGCGCGTGGTGATCCAGTCGTTGCAGGCGGCCTGCACCAGCGGGGTCGTAAGGGTTCCCGCGTCGAAAGCCTCCAGCATGGCCTCGCAATCCTCCTGCAAGGCGATGCTCCCGTCGGCCAGGGCCTTATAGGTCGGAATCACGTTATTGTCGACGAAATCTACGGCAGCATCCTTGAGCGCCTCTTCACGCTCGTCGGCAAACGTGTAATCGCCGTCGCTGTCGCTGCACGATGCGGCCCCGAGCGCCAGGACGAGTGCCGCGGCTGCATAAACGGAATTTTTGAACAGATTTTTCATATTCTCATTATGATTTGGTTAACGTCTGAAAAAGCCGGAATAGGCGATCCCCAGCGAAAGGGAGGGCTCGTTGTTGAAACGCCCCGTGCGGGTCTCCCCGGTGGCGGAGTCGGTATAGTCGTACGACCGGAGCAGGCCGATGCCGTACTCGGCCTTGATGACAATGTTCTTGATCGGATAATAATTGAACCCGACGGCTACCCGCTGGCGGCCGCACCAGTCCTGGCGGATCACCGACTTGGCGGTATCGAACATCGAATCGTAGAACTCATAACGGCCGAAGACGTAGAAGCGGTGTCCCCTCTCCTTGAGCTTGCGTATCTGCGAGAAGATGTCGTAACCGGCTTCCACCCCCGTGGCGATGGCGTCCGAACCCACATATTGCTTGGGCGAGGGCGATGCGTTGGGCATATCGCGGTTGAACTGGGAAATCTTGTCCGAATTGGTCAGGTGCCCGTAGTCGAAGTTACCGCGAACGATCCAGTTATGGGCATCGTAGAGGAAATCGAAGGCGCCGATCATCACCGTACCCTTCACGTCCTTGTATCTGTCCGCACCGGTACGGTTGGCACTCAGGGTATTGCTGAAACTGTTGCCAGCATAACCGCTCAGGCTCAGGCGCAAGCCCGGGACGGAGTAGTTGTCGATGCGGAACGCCCCGGCATAGGCATTGGCGATCTTGAATTCGTAGGGGCTTCCGGCACCGCCGCTGACCCAACCGTTGTCGCCGAACCGGTCGGAATCCAGTCCCGGCAGGAACATCACCTCGTAACGCCAGTCACCGGCACGTCCCCAGAGGCTGATGCCCGTTTCGTGCCATGTGCAGGGCAGGATCGTATTCTCGCCCTCGGGACGGTAGACCCCGAAGAACTCGGTGGGCATGTGGTGCTGGTTGGTTCCGCCGACAGGCACGATCATATGCCCCAGGCGCAGGTTGAAGGCCGGGCTGAAGCTTTTCTGGAGCCAGAACTGTTCGAGGGCGACCTCGCCGCCGCGTTCGATCTCCGACTCATACTCGCCGCCCTCCTCGAATTCGGTTTCGAAGGCGCTCTCCGTGCCGCCGTGCTCGAATTCGATCTCGGTGCCCATCGACCAGCCGCGCCCGAAATCGTAGCCCAGGTAGATGACCACATGCGGGAGGTCGAAGCGGCCGTGGCTTTTGTCATTCTTGTACTTGTCAGGGCTGATATAACGCAGGTAGTTGTCGCTGAAGAAATTGCGCGTCATGACGGCCTCGCCGTACCCGCCCACGGTCAGCCGTGAGGGTTTGTCGGCCTCTTTGCTGACGGCGGTCTTCACTTCGGAAGAGAGCTCGGCCCGGATCTCCGACAGGAGTTCGGCTTTCAGCTGTGCCTTCAGCTCGGCATTGGCAGCCGAATCGGCCGCGGCCGCAGGTTCGGGGGCGTTCACGGCTTCCTGCGCATGCAGGGTAACACCCGCCAGTAAGAAAATAGGGGTAAACAGTAAAATTCCAAGACGCATAGGCTCTCCGTTTATTTTGTTTGCGGTGGCAAAGTTAAGGTGCCCGCCAAGCCCGGACAATTCCCTGTTTTAGGTAATTTTCGGGACAGAATAATAACATGTAGGTATTGCTCCCAACGGTAGGGGAATGCGGCGGGTGCCGGTCGTTTCGCCGGCGTTTTTTGCCGTTTCGCCGGAAACGGGCATACACGAACCCGCAACCGGCCCCGTTTTTACGACAAACGGGTGCAATTATACCTTCCGGCAGCGGAAGCATAGCGGGTTTTTTCGTATCTTTGCACATCCCTCATTAAAGACAACCTCTCCGGTATGAAAAAAAAGAAATGGATCATCACGTCCGTCATCCTCGTAGTATTCTGTGCAGGGCTGTTCGTTTACAACCACTACCGCGGCAGTTCGTCCGCCGCCGACCCGGCGGAAATCAGCATACCCCGGAAAAATAGTGTCCTGAACGTCAACGGGCTCGTCGTGCGGCCGCAAACCCTCACGGACGGCATCACCTCGGTGGGCAGCCTGCTCCCCGACGAGGAGGTAGACCTCTCGTTCGAGACCTCGGGCAAGATCGTCTCGATCAACTTCCAGGAAGGCTCAACCGTCCGCAAGGGCGAATTGCTGGCCAAAGTCAACGACAAACCGCTGCTGGCACAGCTGTCGCGCTACGAAGCGCAGCTCAAACTGGCCGAAGACCGTGTTTACCGCCAGAGTGCCCTGCTCGAAAAGGACGCCGTCAGCCTGGAAGCCTACGAACAGGCACGCACCGAACTGGCGATGCTCAACGCCGATATCGACATCGTGCGTTCGAACATCGCGCTCACGGAGCTGCACGCCCCGTTCGACGGCGTGATCGGCCTGCGCAACGTCAGCGAAGGCGCCTATGCCTCGCCGAGCGTCGTGGTGGCCAAGCTGACCAAAATCAAGCCGCTGAAGATCGACCTCTCCGTCCCGGAGCGCTACGCCAGCCAGATAAAACCCGGGACGCGCCTCACGTTCACGGTCGAGGGGTACAACGAGACGTTTCACGCCGAGGTATACGCCACCGAATCGAAGATCGACCCCAATACCCACTACTTCTCGGTACGTGCGCACTACCCCAACACGCGGGGCAGGCTGCTACCCGGACGCTTCGTAAGCGTAAAGATCCGCATGCACGACATCCCCGACGCCATTGCCATCCCGACGCAGGCCGTCGTCCCCGAAATGGGCGTGGACAAGGTATTCCTCTATAAGGGCGGCAAGGCCCACGCCGTAGCCATAAAAACCGGGCTGAGGACAGAATCGCGGATACAGGTCGTCGAGGGGCTGTCCCCGGGCGACACGCTGATCGTCTCCGGCACGCTCCAGCTGCGTGAAGGTCTCCCCGTAAAACTCGACACCGTCGAATAAAACCGCCGCCGCATGAATATTTCCGAACTGAGCATCCGGCGGCCGGTAATGGCATCGGTGCTGACGATCATCATCCTGCTATTCGGGTTCATCGGGTACAGCTACCTCGGCGTACGCGAATACCCGAGTGTCGACAATCCCATCATCTCGGTGACGTGCTCCTATCCGGGAGCCAATGCCGATGTGATCGAGAACCAGATCACCGAGCCGCTCGAACAGAACATAAACGGCATCCCGGGCATCCGCTCGATGTCGAGCGTCAGCAGCCAGGGACAGAGCCGCATCACGGTCGAATTCGAACTCTCGGTAGACCTGGAAACCGCGGCCAACGACGTGCGCGACAAGGTGTCGCGCGCCCAGCGCTACCTGCCCCGCGACTGCGACCCTCCGACGGTCACCAAAGCCGATGCCGACGCCACGCCGATCCTGATGGTAACCATCCAGAGCGACAAACGTTCGCTGCTGGAACTGAGCGAGATCGCCGACCTGACGGTCAAGGAGCAGCTGCAGACGATCAACAACGTCAGCGGCGTGCAGATATGGGGTGAGAAACGCTACTCGATGCGCCTGTGGCTCGACCCGGCCAAGATGGCCGGATACGGCATTACGCCCGTGGACATCAAGAACGCCCTCGACCGCGAAAACGTAGAGCTTCCCTCGGGCAGCATCGAAGGCAACACCACCGAGCTGACGATCCGCACGATGGGGCTGATGCACACCACGCAGGAGTTCAACGACCTGGTCGTACGCGAAGCCTCCAACCGCATCATCCGCCTGAGCGACGTGGGACGCGCCGAACTGGGCCCCCAGGATACGCGCAGCTACATGAAGATGAACGGTATCCCGATGGTGGGCGTCGTGGTGATCCCCCAGCCGGGAGCCAACCACATCGACATCGCCGATGCGGTTTACCAGCGCATGGAGACGATGAAGAAAGACCTGCCGGACGACGTGGTGACCTCCTACGGGTTCGACAACACGCGCTTCATCCGCGCCTCGATCGACGAGGTGCGACAGACCGTCTACGAGGCCTTCATCCTGGTCATCATCATCATCTTCCTCTTCCTGCGCAACTGGCGCGTGACGCTCATCCCGTGCATCGTGATCCCGGTCTCGCTCATCGGCACGTTCTTCCTGATGTACGTCGCCGGGTTCTCGATCAACGTGCTGTCGATGCTGGCCGTGGTGCTCTCGGTCGGGCTGGTGGTCGACGATGCCATCGTGATGACCGAGAACATCTACATCCGCATCGAACGCGGCATGACGCCCAAGGAGGCCGGCATCGAAGGCGCCAAGGAGATCTTCTTCGCCGTCATCTCGACGTCGGTCACGCTGATCGCCGTGTTCTTCCCGATCGTCTTCATGGAGGGCATGACCGGCCGCCTGTTCCGCGAATTCAGCATGGTGATCTCGGGCGCGGTGGTCATCTCGACCTTCGCTGCGCTGACCATCACCCCGATGCTGGCGACCAAACTGCTGGTGCGGCAGGAGCGCAAGAGCTGGTTTTACAGCAAGACCGAGCCCTTCTTCGTGGGAATGAACAACTTTTACCAGCGCACGCTGGCCGGGTTCCTGCGGCGGCGCTGGGTGGCATTGCCGCTCATCGCCCTGATGGTCGGACTGATCGGCTGGCTGTGGCGGGCCATCCCGGCGGAAATGGCGCCGCTCGAAGACCGTTCGCAGATTTCGATCATTACCCGCGGGTCGGAAGGCGCCACCTACGAATACCTGCGCGACTACACCGAGGACATCAACCGCCTGGTCGATTCGCTCGTGCCGGAGGCCCAGTCGGTCACGGCACGCGTATCGAGCGGCTCGGGCAACGTCCGCATCGCCCTGACCGACATCTCGGAACGCAAACGTTCGCAGATGGAGATCGCCGAGGAGCTTTCGGCGGCCGTGCGTACCAAGACCAAGGCCCGCGCCTTCGTGCAGCAGCAGAGCACCTTCGGCGGCCGCCGCGGCAACATGCCCGTGCAGTACGTCCTGCAGGCCACCGGCATCGAACGGTTGCAGGAGGTGCTGCCCGAATTCATGCGCAAGGTCTACGAAAGCCCCGTGTTCCAGATGGCCGACGTCGACCTGAAATTCAGCAAGCCCGAAGCGCGCATCATCATCAACCGCGACAAGTCGAACCTGCTGGGCGTCTCGACGCGCGACATCGCCCAGACGCTCCAGTACGGGCTCAGCGGCCAGCGTATGGGCTACTTCTACATGAACGGCAAGCAATACGAGATACTGGCCGAAATCAACCGCCAGCAACGCAACAAGCCCGCCGACCTGCGGTCGATCTACGTACGCAGCGACAAGGGCGAGATGATCCAGCTGGACAACCTGATCGCACTGGAAGAGAACGTCGCCCCGCCGCAATTGTACCACTACAACCGGTTCCTCTCGGCGACCGTATCGGCCGGGCTGGCGAAGGGCAAGACCATCGGGCAGGGGCTCGACGAAATGGATCGCATCGCCGCCGAAACGCTCGGCGACGATTTCCGCACGGCGCTGGCCGGCGACTCGAAGGAGTTCCGTGAAAGTTCGTCGAGCCTGATGTTCGCCTTCCTGCTGGCCATCCTGCTGATCTACCTGATCCTCGCGGCACAGTTCGAGAGCTTCAAAGACCCGCTGGTCATCATGCTCACCGTGCCGCTGGCCATTGCGGGGGCACTGGTGTTCATGGCCGCCAACGGGCAGACGATGAACATCTTCAGCCAGATCGGCATCATCATGCTCATCGGCCTGGTGGCCAAGAACGGCATCCTGATCGTGGAGTTCGCCAACCAGAAGCAGGAAGCGGGAATCGACAAACTGCACGCCATCGAGGAAGCCTCGCTGCAACGCCTGCGCCCGATCCTGATGACGAGCGCCTCGACCATCCTCGGCCTGCTGCCGCTGACCGTCGCCACGGGCGAAGGTGCCAACGGACGTATCGCCATGGGTATCGCCGTAGTGGGCGGTATGGTGGTATCCACCCTGCTGACGCTCTACATCGTCCCGGCAATATACAGCTACGTATCGACAGACCGGAGTAAGAAACAGAAATAAGGAAGCCCAATGAAACGAGTGATTTTATCGGCCCTGGCCGCGGGGATTTTCGCAACGGCGGCGGCACAGGAGGAGCTGACCCTCCGCAAGTGCCTGGAAATAGGGTTGGAAAACAACTACGACATACGCATCGTGCGCAATGAGGAGCGCATCAGCGACAACAATGCCACGGCGGCAAATGCCGGCATGGTGCCGACGATCGACTTCGAGGCGGGTTATTCGGGGGCGCTGGACAACGAGCGCACCACACCGCGCGAAGGGGACGCATGGTCGGACAACGGCATCTACGACCAGACGTTCAACGCCGGGATCAACCTCAACTGGACGATTTTCGACGGATTCCGCATCCGCACCAACTACAAAAAGCTCAAAGAGATGCAGGAGATGGGCACTGTCCGCACCCGCATCACGATCGAGGACTTCGTAGCCAGCCTGACGGCCGAATACTACAATTACGTCCAGCAAACGCTGCGCCTGCAGAATTTCCGCTATGCCGTGGCGCTTTCGCGCGAGCGGCTGCGCATCACCGAAGCGCGGGTCAGCGTCGGCAATTTCTCGCGCCTCGACCTGTTGCAGGCACGCGTGGACTTCAATGCCGACAGTTCGAAATATATGTCCCAGCAGGAGCTGGTTTCGGCTTCGCGCATCCGCATCAACGAACTGCTGGCCAACAAGGACGTCAACGAAATGCTCTGCATCCGCGACTCGGTGATCGAGGTCAACGGCGAGCTCAAATGGGAGGAGCTGCTGGCGCAGACGCTCGACACGAATGCCTCGCTGCTGCTGGCAGGGCATGACAATGTGCTGGCCGAACTCGACCTGAAAACCGTGCAGGCGCGCAACTACCCCTACCTGAACCTGACGACGGGATACGGTTACACCTACAACCGTTTCGGGAACGGGACGACCCGGTCGCGCGGAACGCTGGGACTGAACGCCGGGGTGAAACTCGGCATCACGATCTTCGACGGCAACCGCCGCCGGGAGCAGCGCAACGCCCGCATCGACGTGGAAAATGCGCAGCTCACGCGCGAAAGGCTCGAGCAGTCGCTGCGTGCCAACCTGTCGAACTTCTGGCAGGCCTACCGCAACAACCTCGAGGTGATCCAACTGGAAAAGGAGAACCTGATCGCCGCCAAGGAGAACTACGAGATCGCCATGGAACGTTACCTGCTGGGCGACCTGCCGGGCATCGAGATGCGCGAAGCGCAGAAGAGCCTGCTCGATGCCGAAGAGCGCATCCTCACGGCCAAATACAATACGAAGGTTTGTGAAATATCGTTGCAGCAGATCAGCGGCAACGTCATGACTTACATGGAATAAACCCGCGGTTCTCTGCTCGTCCCGGGCATCGGGGAACGCGCCGCGAGGAAATCACGGAACAGCCGCCTGTAATTCCCGCAGACAGGGATATACTCCTTGCGAAGACGATGCGGTTGCGGTCGATCACGCGGATTCCGGCGGGCAAGCCCCCCTGCAAAACAAGGGTGCCCGGCGTGCGTTACGCCGGGCACCCTCTCCTACCCAACCTGTCCGGGCCCTGCCCGGACATCGTTACCCGTTACAAATCAATACGCTTGCAGGACGCACCCGCCACATCGAAGGGCTTGTCCACGCCGGGTAACGAAACCTTATGTTTTTTTTCATCCATATTGACAACGATATAGACCTTGCGGCCGTCCGGCTTCCGCCACTCGGCAGCCAGCACCGACGCGTCATCGCCGAACCCCGGAATCTTCACGATGGGGTTGTCGCCCGCCGGGGTGAGCTCGCGGATGAAGAGGCCGCCGTACACGACATCGTGCAGGCTGCGGCGGAAATCCGTGAGCGTCTTCATGAAACGCGCCTCGCTGACGGCCTGTTCCGACATCAGCGGGACGGGGTCGACCCACCCGATCTGCGAACCCCACAACAATGCCTTCGCCAGTTCGTAACGGAAGTCGCCCAGCGACATCTTATCCGCCTCGCTCGGCGTATAGGTGAAGGCGCTGGTGACGGCACGGTCGGAATAGACCATCGGGAACACCGGCCGGATGATGCAGTTGTCCTCCTCATGGGGCGTATTGACGACCAGCAACATGTCGAACAGGTCGATATAGCACTCGGCATTCTCCTCGCTGGTCAGGATCCTGTCCTCGAGCAGGTGGTGTGCGCGGATCTCGCCGATAAGCCTGCGGTAGCCGTCGTACCAGAAATCGCCGCCCCCGACCGGGTGGCCGTGCGCCTCGTTCCAACAGGGTTCGGGCGCGGCGGCAGCGATCTGGTCGATATAGATTCCGTTCACCCCGACCGCGTGTTGCAGGCTGTCCACCAGCTCGATGATCTTCCGGTGCCAGATATCCGTCGAAGGGCAGGTTACCGTATTGAGGACTTTCGACGTGGGGTAAATCTCGGTATAGAGCGACCCGTCGGGTTTACGACACGACGCGTCGTAACCGCGGTCGCGCTTATAGCTGTCGGCCGCCGGATCCCAGAGCCGGCCGTTGATATAGGGCGTCACACGCGCCCCCAGAAGCTGGGCGTCACGCACCATCCCTGCGAAACGCTCCTGTGCGGGCAGGTAATCGGGATAGTGGGTATCGTAGGGGTAATGATGCCAAAAATACCAGTGCACCCCCAGCCCTTGCCCGAAATACCGGGCGGCACGCCGGACAGCATCGTACGTCTGGTCGGTCACATGCTTGGCACGCACCCACGCGTCGGCATCGTAACACCACTGCGGGATATTGCGCGAGGCGAGCGGCTTACGACCCCACTCGGTCGTGAAGGTAAACGGACGGTACCACCTGACAACGGCATCTTCCCAACCCTTCGGCGTGAAACCCGTGACCGAGACCCACGGCAGGCGGAACGTCCCGTCCGCGATCCATCCGGCCGAGGCGGGGATGGCATCGCTGAACGTAACCGTCGTCGGCGTACACTGCGCCGAATAGGTCTTTCCGCAGCCGCGGCGGTCTTCCGTCCCGTAATAGAACGCACCCTCGGCATTGTGTACCACGAGGAACTGCATGGCGGAGGCATGCGACGGGTAACGGGCTTCGAACGTGGCGATGTCGAGCGGCTTCTCGACGCCCCAGCCTTCGGTGGTGATGATCCTGCCGTCTTCGGGGCGTTCGATCACGACATTGGGGAATTTCAGATCCGTGACCAGCCACCCGGCGGGCAGGTCGGCCTCTATGTTCCATTGCAGCAGCTCGCCGCCGTCGGGAAGTGTCACGTACATCCGCACGGGATATTTCACCGGCGAATAGTCCAGCGTCAGCTCCCACGTGAACACCAAAGTTTTGGCCAGGGCGTCATCGCGCACCTGTACCCCGCGGTAAACGGCGTGCTCGGGTTTCAACTCCGGGTTTTCCCCCTGGGGGCCTTTGTATATCAGGATCCACGGCGTTTCGTTCTTGCCTGCTCCGACGACCTGTTTCCCGTTGAGCACCAGTTTCTCGATGTCGAAGCTTCCGCTCCCGCTGAAAACGGCCTCGACCGCACCGTTCGACAGGGTGTAGTCTTCGCCGGTACGGCTTGCGGCCGTTTTATCCTGTGCGAATATTTGCGTGTGTAGCAGGAGGCCCGCCACCAGCATACAACAATTTCTAATCATCATTTATTCCGGGTATTTTATTGAATTTTCAACTCAGCGCAGTTCCATGCGGTGCGGCCGGCGTAGCCGGATGCGGGCATAAACGGCAAATATAATATACATAGGTATACCCTGTTAGCCGGTAAGCCCGAAAGTTTACAGGGCAAAAATAAGCAAAAATATTTTACTTACAAACCCAAAAACAGTAAAAAACTTTTCGAATCATTGAAGCGGCAAAAATCAGGGGAGGCAACTATTTCCCGGCAGGAATGATTCGAGAAGAGATGAAACATAAAAATATAAGATATTGTATTACACAATTTTAACAGCCAAGACCATCTTAATCCGTTAGCCCAAAGCCAAGTAGCTGATAAAAAGGACATTACTTTTTCACAAATATTTCACAGCCCTAAAAACACCAACAATATATTGAAAATCAATATATTATACACACAAATCCAAGGACATGCAAATCGTACCGCACCCCTTTAAAGTAAAAAAACTTATCAAAAATAGTAATGATAATAATTTTATTGTTATATTTATTGCCGGATAATGAATACTTTTAACTGAATTTCACAGAAAAAAAAGTACCACACAGGCCGTATGTTGTCGTATATCAAGTTCTTTCGGCATTGACGGCCATATCGGCAGACGAATTATACAACCGACTAATTATTCACCATACCTAAAAACTAAAACGTGCCTATGGTAAAACAGACGAGACCCGAACTATTGACTTCCTGAAAAACACTAATCCAAAGTGCTTCTAGCCAAGCAAGGATCAATCCAACACGTACGGGCCCGGGGCGCCCGACCGACGCCCGAACCGTACAAATCTACATTAAGTAATTATAAATGAGGAAATATGACAATGACTATACAAAAGCTCTTTTGTAAAATAATGCTCCGGTCATTCGTGTTGATACTGGGGCTTATATCGGTTACGGAATTGAGCGCAAATCCCGAATTTGCGTATTCCGCAAGCAGCCTGGAATCGTCTGTTACCGCCCCGCAAGGGGGGGGGAACGTCAAGATGACCGGACGCGTCCTGGACGAGACCAAGGCGGGTGTACCGGGAGCCACCGTGATCGTCAAGGGCAGTACCCGCGGTGTCATCACGGGTAATGACGGTACCTTCTCGATCGACGTAAAGCCGACCGATGTAATCGAGATTTCGTACCTGGGTTATGAAACCCAGAGCATTCCCGTCGGAACGAAGACCAACATCGTGACCGAGCTGGTGCGCAAGGTTTCCGAACTGGAGGCGGTAACCGTAGTCGCATACGGTAAACAGCGCAAGGAGAGTATCATCGGCGCCATCAACACCATCGACGCCGGCGAACTGGAAGTGGCAAGCGGCTCGCTCTCCTCGAACCTCGCCGGCAAACTGGCGGGTATCGTCGTGATGCAGCGTACGGGCGAACCCGGATCGAGCGCCGAGTTCTGGATCCGCGGACAGAGTACGTTCGGTGCCAAAACCACCCCGCTGGTGCTCGTCGACGGTATCGAGCGCGACATGGACTTTGTCGACGCGGACGACATCGCCACGTTCTCCATCCTGAAGGACGCAACGGCGACCGCCCTCTACGGTGTGCGCGGTGCGAACGGCATCATCCTGATCACCACCAAACGAGGCACCGAAATGACGGCGCCCCAGATCCGCGTCAAGGCCGAATTCGGCATTACGCAGCCTGTCCAGCTGCCCGAGCTGGCGAACGCTTCGCAGTGGATCGACTACTACAACGAACTCTACCGCGACAGCGGCAGCACCGAGATGCCGATTTCGGACTATGCCCGCCAGATGTACCTGAGCGGCCGCGACCCCGACCTCTATCCGAACGTCGACTGGGTCAACACCATCTTCAAGGACTTGGCCATGACCGGCCGCGTACACGCGAGCGTCACGGGCGGCTCCCCGAAAATCCGTTACTACGTTTCGGCATCCTACTACACGGAAGGCGGTATGTTCAATGTCGCTGACAACGACCGTTACAATGCCCAGATGAACTTCAACAAGTACAGCTTCCGCTCGAACATCGACATCGACATTACCAAGTCGACGCAGCTGGGCCTTTCGCTCTCCACGCAGTATACGACCAAAAACGCTCCCTGCACGACCACGAACGACCTGTACGCCTACACGATGTACGTTACCCCCGTGGCTACGCCGACCGTATTTTCGAACGGCATGCTGGCAATCCCGCAGGAGTCGGGCTCGGTCAACCCCTACAACATGCTGAACAACACCGGCTACCGGCGTTACAACACCATGGTGGCGCAGTCCCTGCTGTCGCTGACGCAGGATTTCTCGGACATCATCACCCCCGGCCTGAAAGCCAATGTAAAATTCGCATGGGATGCACAGAACGCAACCCTCCTGGAGCGTGCAATGTCCCCCGTGACCTACTATGCCACCGGGCGCGACGAAAACGGCGAACTGATGCTGACCGCTGCCAACCCCAACGGCAGCAACTACATGCGCCTCGCGACATCGGACTCGTCGGGTACGACGGCCATCAATTTCGAGGGCTCGCTTATCTATGAGCGCCTCTTCGCGGAAGACCACCGCGTAAGCGGCATGTTCCTCTACTCGGTACGCAGCAAATCCAAGAACAGGCCCGTCAATTACATCGACGCCTACCCGACAAAGAACATGGGTATCGCCGGGCGTTTCACCTACGCCTTCCGCGACAAGTATTTCGCCGAGTTCAACTTCGGTTACAACGGTTCAGAGAACTTCGCCCCCGGCAAGCGCTACGGCTTCTTCCCCTCGTACGCCGTAGGATACATGATCAGCAACGAAAAATTCTGGGAGCCGCTGCGCGATAAGGTCAACATCCTGAAAATCCGCGCCTCGTACGGTAAGATCGGTAACGACGAGATCGGCGGCAGCCGCCGTTTCGCCTACAATACGACCATGAACACCAATGCCGGCGGGTTCACTTTCGGCGACCTGGGACAGACCAACCTGCCCGGCTATTCGACCGGCGAGTACGGCAACCCGGACGTTGCCTGGGAAGAGGCGACGAAGGCCGACGTCGGTATCGAGCTGGGGCTGTTCAACAAGATCAAGATCCAGGCGGACTACTTCTATGAGAAACGCGAAGGCATCTTCATCCAGCGCGAATCCACCCCGTCGGTGGTCGGCACGAAAACGGCGCAGTGGGTCAACCTCGGCCGCATGAAGAACCAGGGTTTCGACATGTCGCTCGAATTCGACCACAGCTTCAACAAGGATTTCAGCATATCGGCACGCGGTAACTTCACCTACAACCGCAACAAGAAACTCTACGGCGACAAACCCGACCAGATCTGGAAATACCAGAACCTCGCCGGCTTTGCCAACAACCAGCAGTTCGGCCTGATTGCCGAAGGACTGTTCGAGTCGGAAGAGGATATCGCCAACTGGCCCAAGCAGGATTTCGGTACCGTACGCCCGGGTGACATCAAGTACCGCGACGTCAACGGCGACGGCGTGGTCAACACCTTCGACAAGGTGGCCATCGGCTATACGCTCGTACCGGAGATCAACTACGGTTTCGGCGCCAGCCTCAAATGGAAAGGCATCGACGTATCGGTATTCTTCTCGGGCGTGGGCCACGTGACCCGCATCATCCAGGGCCAGAACCTCTTCGGCGCTTCGTCGACGATCCTCCGCATGGGACAGATTTTCGAGGATGTGGCCAAGAACCGCTGGACGCTCGACAACCAGAATCCCAACGCACCCTACCCCCGTCTGTCGCTCAACAAGGTGGACAACAACCAGCAACTTTCGACCTACTGGCAGCGCGACATGAGTTTCCTGCGTCTGAAAGACGCGGAGATCGGCTATACACTACCCGAAAGCATGACCAAGAAATGGGGCCTGTCCAAGATCAGGTTCTATATCCAGGGAAAGAACCTGATTACATTCAGCGATTTCAAGCTCTGGGATCCTGAGGTAAATGCGAATTACGGTAATGTATACCCCCTTATACGTACCTTTGCAATCGGTGCAAACGTCAACTTCTAAAAAAGGATAAGCTATGAAAAAAATACGAATATTCGCAACCGCCCTCTTACTGGCCTTTACGCTGTCCTCCTGCGAGTCGTTCTTCGACGTGGAACTGGACGACCAGGCCAAGATCGAGGATATTTTCCGGCAAAAAACCGAAGTCCAGAAATACCTGAGCCACCTTTACTCCTACATTCCCCAGGAAGAAGAGGTCGTAGGCATGCACGGCTGGACGGTAGGACGCTCCGACGAAGCGCTCTTCTCGTGGTACCAGTGGGTCTACTACACCCAGTTCAGAACCGGTAATTACAGTAGCGCCACGACCAACTTCAATTACTGGCCGGATTACTACATCGGCATCAACCAGTGCTCCATCTTCCTGAAATATATCGACCTCGACAAGGAAGACACCCCGACGACAGTTGCCTATATGAAGGCCGAGGCCCGCTTCCTGCGCGCCTACTACTACTTCCTGCTGTTCCGCCAATACGGCCCGGTATTCATCTGGGGCGACCAGATCGCCGACGAGACGATCGACGCCAAGAGCGTAGACCGCCACACCGTACAGGAGAACATCGACTTCATGGTCGGGGAGCTCGACGCGATCAAAAACGACCTGCCGGTACGTACCGACGACATCGGTATCGACGGCAAACAGTGGGCCGGCCGTGTTACGCGCGGTGCAGCCTTGGCGCTGAAATCGCGCATACTGCTTTACGCAGCATCGCCGTTATACAACGGGTGCGACCTTTACAAAGGCCAGATGCAGAACATTCGCGGGGAATTCCTCTTCCCGCAGAGCAAGGACGAGACCAAATGGGAGGCAGCCGCACAGGCAGCCTGGGATGTGATCGAGTTGGCAGAGACCGGTTTGTACGATCTCTACAAGGATACGGAACAGACCGATGAGTTCACGCGTTACATGTCCTCTTATCAGGGCGTAAGGCTGAAGCCCTGGAACAAGGAGACCATCTGGGGCTGGTGGAGCCGCTCGGGCGGTTATTCGTGGCTTGGCGGCACCGGAGGTCTGCTGGCAGGCGCCATGCCCGGCATGACAAGCGGCGGCGCATCGGGTGTCGTTTACCAGGGATACGGCGGTATCCAACCTTCGCTGAAATTGGTAGACAGCTATCCCATGTACACGACCGGACGCTATCCCGTGACAGGCTACCAGGGTGAGAACGACATGTCGAAACCCATCGTCGACCCGCAATCGGGTTATCAGGCCACCGGCTTCACCGAAGGGTACAAACCTGTCTCTTATACA
>ERZ1504206.190-NODE-190-length-15775-cov-3.613104_pt1 | contig 15775 bp, 9 predicted proteins | sample MGYA00574884_ERZ1504206 | MGnify/ENA primary metagenome ERZ1504206 (study PRJEB39906, sample SAMEA3182109) | gut metagenome | biome: human; feature: gut; material: Stool; isolation source: human stools | place: Canada | collected 2013-04-23 ...
TCGTAGAGGATACGGCGGTGCACGGGCTTCATGCCGTCGCGCACGTCGGGAAGCGCACGCGACACGATGACCGACATCGAATAGTCGATGTACGCCGACTTCATCTGCTCTTCGATATTGATAGGAATGATACGTCCTGTCAAACCTGCATTCTTTTCTTCTTCAGTTAGCATCTTATCTCTTTAAAATTACAGTCTTTTAACGAACAAAAATACGATTTATTTCCGATCTGAGCAACTTTAAGCCGATAAATATCGCCTCCGCGCGGAAGATTTCCGGGACGACGCCCCGTTTTTGCCCCTTTTCCGGCGATCTGACGGCCTCAAAAAAAATTCCCGGCAGACTGACGGCATCCGCTTGCGCGTTCCGGATCGTTTCACTACCTTTGCGGCCTCTATTTCCCGAACATGGCACAGATAAACACACCCAAGGAAGTACTCGCGCTGGCTCAGAAGTCGGCAACGGGCAAAATGCAACTCCCGGCGGGCAAGACCCTCCTGCTGGCATTCCTGGCCGGCGCATACATCGCCATGGGCGGACTCTTCTCGCTGATGGCGGGGTTCGGGTTCCCCGGGGTGGCCGAAGCGCCCGGGTTGCAGCGCCTGCTCTCGGGGCTGGTATTCCCGCTGGGGCTCATCCTGGTGGTATTCGCCGGGGCGGAGCTCTTCACGGGCAACAACGCCGTGCTCGTACCCGGGGCGCTGGGCCGCAGGTACGGATGGGGCAAGGTGCTGCGCAACTGGGGGCTGGTATACGCGGGGAATTTCATCGGGGCGGCCTTCTTCGCCTATTTCCTGGTGGTGCTGCCCGGCGTACTCTCGTCGGAGCTGTGGCGCGAAGCGGCCTGCAACGTGGCGCAGGCCAAGGTCTCGATGCCGTGGCTGACGGTATTCCTGCGCGGCGTGGGCGCCAACTGGCTGGTATGCCTCGCGGTATGGCTCGGGCTGAGTACCGACGACGCGGCAGGCCGTATGATGGGGTTGTTTTTCCCGGTCATGTGCTTCGTGGTGATCGGCTACGAGCACTGCATCGCCAACATGTTCTTCATCCCGCTGGGGATGATGCTGGGCGCCCCGGTGACGGCGGCGGACATGGTCGCCGCAAACCTGGTTCCCGCCACGCTCGGGAACATCGCGGGCGGCGGCATCTTCGTCGGCGGGCTCTACTGGTACCTCAACCGGAAATAGGGGTCAATCCGCCAGCCTGAGCCACAACCGCCCGTGGCGGAAATCGAAGACCACCCGGAATGCGGAGAAGAATTTTACGCCGAGGAAACCGTCGCCGGGGAGTTTCATCGGTTTGTCAAGCACCACGACAGGCAGCCCGCCGAAGGAGTAACACCCCATGAAAGTGGCGACGGCGGGCATCAGCACCCGCAGGGTCATCCCGCCCGGCGTATGGCCTTCCACCAGATCGACAGGGGCGCGTGACACGAATTTTCCGACCTCAGGTTTGAACGCAAAGAGTGCCAGCAGGTTGGCGTTGCCCAAATCGACGACCAGCCGCATCGGCATCGCACGGCTGCGTCCCCGGTCGTCGGACAAGCGCACCGTATCCATGACCCAGAACATCCCCGAATGCCCGTCGGGCACCAGTTCGTAGGCCTCCCACCCGTCACCGGGCTGCGGCAGGCTCCCGGATGAGAGCGGACGGAAAATGCCGCGGCGGACATCGAGCTCGAAAATACCGGGCGCGGCCACGCTGTCGGTCGTGAAGGTATGGAGCGGGTAGAGCAGGTCGCAGGGCTTGCGTCGCCGCAGATCGACGACATAGCTCTCGCACAAACTGCGCGTATCCCCCACCCTGAGCCCCGGCGCCAGTTTATAGCGGGCCGAATAGTCCGTGCCGCCGGCCATGCGGAAACGCACGGGGCGTTCGAGTTCGACGGGTTCGAAAAGCCCGGGGTGCGACCAGACCAGCGCGCTGTCGATCAGCGGAAAATAGACGCCCGATTCGAGGAACACCCGCACCGGTATGGAATCCCCTACGAAAGACGCCGCATAGAGCAGATCGCGCTCGCAGGTAAGCTCCCATGCCGTGCCGGAAGGCTGTTGCCCGGCCGGGCTTCCGGCTCCGGGAACCGAACCGGGCATATCCGCCGCAGGGCGGTCATGTCCGGCGGCAGGGGTATGCCCGCCCGCCGGCGACGGGTCTTCCGGCGCCGCAGCCAGCATCGCCGCGGGGATGGCGACGGACAACAGCAGCATAATCGGCCGGCGGAACATGGTCAGCGGAAGTCGATGAATTCGTACCCGGCGTAGTTATCCTTCGCAAAGGCCTTGAGCGGCGTTTCGAGGGGCTTGATGCCCAGCACCGAAACCTGCACCTGCTCGCCGTCGTAATCGTAGCGGAGCGACACGGGACGCATCGCGGCGGTATCGACCGTAAGGACGATATTGCCCGCCGAGGAGGTATTCCCCGGCGCAGGCGTCAGCCGCACCACGGCACGGCCTTCCTGCTCGCCGGCGAGCGAGGCCGCATATTCGCTGCCGAGGAAATCGAAGGCATGGACGGGGTTATTGAGGATATTGCGGCTGCCGGTGTCGACCACGTCGATCGTCACCTCGCGGCGGCGGTTGTCCACCTCGTAGCGCACGGCTCCGTCGCAGTAGACCTCGGCATCGCCCAGCACGAGGTAATAATTCTCCCCCTCGACGGCATAGCGCCCGCGCGTGACGTATTCGTCCGAGCGAACCTCGAACGACACCCCGTAGGCACCCAGCGCCCGGAAGCCGTCGCTGACCCCGGCCAGGATCGCGTCGGCACGGCCGGCGGCCGGAACATTATTTGCGGCAGCCGGAACATCCGCGGCAGCCGGAACTGCGGCGACGGATTGCATCGCGGAAAGCAGCAACAGGAGGGACAGGAGTCGTTTCATGGCAGCATCAGAATAGGCCCAGCTCCTGCAACTTGGCTTCGAGCGAGGGCATGTCATGGAAAAGGATGTCGCGCGGCTTGGCTCCCTGCTGGCGGCCGACGATGCCGGCACGTTCGAGCTGCATCATGATGCGCCCGGCACGGTTGAAGCCCACCTCGTAGTTGCGCTGGATCATCGAGGTCGAGATATTGCCGCCCGAAACGGCGTCGCGGGCGATCTCGGCGAAGAGCGAATCGTATTTCACGGGGGCGGAGTCCTCGCTGCCCATGCTCCCCGAAGAATCGCCCGTATCGGGCGTATAGTCGGGCAGCGAATAGGCCGAGGTATAGCCCTGCTGCTTCGATATATACTCGACGATGCGTTCGACCTCCTTGGTTTCGACCAGCGCGCACTGGATACGGATCAGTTCCCCGTCCTTCGAGAAGAGCATGTCGCCGCGGCCGATAAGCTGGTTGGCCCCCGGCTGGTCGATGATCGTACGCGAGTCGATCATCTGCATCACGCGGAAGGCGATACGCGCGGGGAAATTGGCCTTGATACCGCCCGTGATGACCTTCACGTCGGGGCGCTGCGTGGCGATGATCAGGTGGATGCCGACGGCACGCGCCTTCTGCGCGAGGCGCATGACGGGCCCCTCGACCTCGCGGGCGGTCATGATCAGATCGGCGAACTCGTCGACCACCACGACGATATAGGGCAGGTAGCGGTGCCCGTTGAGCGGGCTGAGCCGCCGGGCGGTGAATTTCTCGTTGTACTCGGCGATGTTGCGCGCCCCGGCTTTCTTGCAGAGTTCCAGGCGGCTGTCCATCTCCGTGCAGAGCGAATTGAGCGTGTAGACCGCCTTCTTGGGGTCGGTGATGATGGCATCGTCCTCGGACTCCATCTTGGCGAGGAAGTGGCGCTCGATCTTGGCATAGAGCGAGAACTCGACCATCTTGGGGTCGATCATCACGAACTTGAGCTGCGCGGGGTGCTTGCGGTAGAGCAGCGAGGTGATGATGGCGTTCAGCCCCACGGACTTACCCTGTCCCGTGGCGCCCGCCACCAGCAGGTGCGGCATCTTGGCCAGGTCGAACACGTAATTCTCGTTCTGGATCGTACGGCCGATCACCACCGGGAGCTCGGCCTTCGACTCCTGAAAACGCAGCGAACGCACGGCGGAGTACATCGACACCACCTGCTTATCGCGGTTGGGCACCTCGATGCCGATGGTTCCCTTGCCGGGGATAGGGGCGATGATGCGGATACCCAGCGCCTTGAGGCTCTGGGCGATGTCGTTTTCGAGCCCCTGGATCTTCGAGATCTTGACGCCCTGCGCCTGCACGATCTCATAGAGCGTCACGGTGGGGCCGACCGTGGCCTTGATACGCTGGATGGGGATGCCGAAATTGCGGAGCGTATCCTCGATCTTGGTCTTGTTCTCGAAAATCTCCTCGTCGCTCACTTCCGAGTCGGAAACATAGTCTTCGAGCAGCGTCACGGGCGGCTTGTGGTAGTTCACGAGGTCTTTCAGCGGGTCGTCGCTCTCGGTCGGGATCGCCTTTTCATCGACCAGACGGGCTTCGTTGGCCTCGACGGTCACGACGACGCCCCCGGCAGGAACGGGTATCTCGGTAAACGGCCCGTCGGGGAGCGGCTCCCCGGATACAGGAGCGGCAGCGGAGGGCATCCCGGCAACAGAGGGCATCCCGGCAGCCGGGGCCGGTGTCCCGACGGGGTCTTCCCCGCCCAGGGATAATTCGGTGAAAGGTTCGTCGGACACAGGCGCAGCAGGCCGGACAGCAGTGCCGGCGGCAGGACGCACCGCGGGGCGTTCCAGCTCGACAAGCCCGCTGGGGCCGATCACCAGCCGGCCTTCGGGGCGCGACAGGTCGACCTCGGTAAACTCGCCGTCGTCATCGGATGCGGCGGCCTCTGCCGCCTGCGGGGCTTCGGGCACAATGGGCATGCCGTCGGGGCCCAGTTCCACGAACGGATTGTCGTCCGCATCGCGGCGGGCGGCCTGCGGGGCGGCGGGAGTCCCGGCGGCAGCAGGCCCGGGAGTACGTACAGCGCGGGGCATTTCCGGCACCGGACGCTGCACGGCCAGTTCGAGTTCGGGACGGCGCACGACCACCTCGGGCTCCGCCTTCACGGCAGACTCCACGGCCGGAGTGTCGGCCGACCGCCTGGCAGGCCTCTCCCCGGGATTCCCGGCGGATTCCGCAGATACGGCAGCCGCATCCCCGGCGGCATCGGACGGTTGCCCGTGCGCGTGCACGACCTTATGTTTGACGATCTCGACGATCTTGCCGCTCTTATCGACCATGACGTTGCCCGCACGGTTGACCTTGTTGATGAAATTGCGGTTGATGAATACCCCCGTAAGGATCCAGCAGCCCAGCAGCAGGATCAACGTCCCCAGCACCCCGATATGCGTGCGCAGCAGCGCTGCGGTCTCGATGCCGAAGGCACCGCCCCACCCCGTCGAACTGCAAAGGCTCCACTTGTCCGAGAAGGCGAAGCCCAGCGTCAGCGAACCGAGGATCAGGATGAGGAAAAGCGAGAGGATCGAATGGTTGAACAGCAGCGGGCGCTGGCGGATGACGCGCACGCCGACGAGCACCACCATCACCGGGATCAGAATGCCGGACACGCCGAACGAGTTGTCGACCAGCAGGCGTCCCAGCCTGGCACCCGCCCAGCCGCAGAGATTTCCAGGCTCGACGCCCAGCGTGGCACGTTCCTCGGGCGAGAGCAGCAGCCCGCTCTGGTCGGCCGCCCAGGTAAAAAACGAGAACAGTACGGCCGAGGCGGCGAACACCCCGATGAAAAGCAGCAGCAATCCTGCGACCCAGCGCGCACTGTCGCTGTTGGAACGCTGGACTTTCTGCCGTCCGTTGGGGGATGAGGATGTATTTTTAGATGCCATCTGTGTTGCGCTTGATTTTTATCAAGCGAAGTTACGCATTTTTTTCGACATTTCGGAATATCGCGATGTAAAATCGGGTTCGGAAGCGAATCCGGCGCTATTAAAGTGCCCCCAAGGCCTTGCGTTCCAGGCGGAGGCGGTAGGCCTCGTCGGCAAAGGTGCGGAACGTATATTCCGCGCGGTGGGCGGGGTCGACGTGCAGGCCGTAACGGTCGAGCAGCTGCACGACGCGGCGGGCGACGGCGGGCGAAGGGTCGACGACCGTGACGCCGCGGCCCGCGACGACACGTTCGAGGACGGGAAGCAGGAAAGGATAGTGCGTGCAGCCGAGCACGATCTGGTCGGCCCCGTGCTCCAGCATCTCCGCGACGGCGGCACGGACGGTAGCCTCGGCCTCGGGCGTAGCTTCGAGGTCGTTTTCGACCAGTTCGACGAAGCCCCGGCCTGGCGCCGTGACAAGGTCTACGCCGTCGCCGTACCTGGCCGCCGTGCGGCGGAAGAGCTCGCCGTCGAGGCTCCGTTCGGTAGCCAGTACCCCCACCACCCCGCTGCGGGTCGCCAGGCAGGCGGGTTTCACGGCCGGCTCCATGCCCACGATCGGCATGGGGGCGTATTTTTCGCGCAGGAAGTCGATGGCGGCGGCCGTAGCGGTATTGCAGGCCACGACGACCAGCTTGCACCCCTGCGCCACAAGGAAGGCGACCGCTTCGTCGGCAAGGCGCCGCACCTCCTCGCGGGGGCGCGACCCGTAGGGGCAGTTCTTACCGTCACCCAGGTAGACGAGCGACTCAGCGGGGAGCGCACGCCGCACCTCGCGCCAGACGGTCAGCCCGCCCAGCCCCGAATCGAAAACACCGATGGGTGCATTATTTGAAAGTTTATCCACGTCTTTCAGGAGTTGCAGCATATCATCGTCCGCGGCACGGCCGCGTCGTATCGTTCGCTGCGGTTTCCGCGCCCCCGGGTACTCCCGGGGCCGCAGCCGCAGGGTCTTTTCTATTTCAGGCCGAGTTGCCTCAGGATATGCTCCACGACCTGGTCGTCGGACATCGCATCGCAGTCGACGACCAGATGCGCCTGCGCATAGAAGGGTTCGCGCACGGCCATATCGCGTTCCATGAAAGCGACCAGTCCGGCATCGTCCAGCCCCCGCAAGCGGGGACGTTTCCGGCGTCCGTAGGGGCTCAGGCGGCGGGCGATTTGCTCCGCAGTGCGGTGCAGGAAGACGGTATGCCCCACGCCGTTCATGCGCTGCATGTTGTCGCTCCAGGTGGGGAGCCCCCCGCCCGTCGAGACCACCGTTTCGCCGCCTGCGGCGATCGCCCGTTCGAGCGCTTCGCGCTCCGCTTCGCGGAACCGTGCCTCGCCTTCATAACGGAAGACATCGGCCACGGAGGCTCCCGCCTGCTCCTCGACCAGCGCATCGGTATCCACGAAGCCGACGCCCAGCCTGCGCGCCAGCTTGCGCCCGAGGGTGCTCTTGCCGCATCCCATGTAACCGACCAAAAAGAGGGGTTTCATCGCCGGCAGGTCAAAACAGGTTCAGTTGTTCGGGGTCGATCACCTCGTCGGCATCGCCCCGGGCGCGTTCGATCTCGAACTCCACCCCGCCGGAAACAGCCGCAGCGTCGCCGGCACCGGCATCCGCCGCCCCGTCATCCGCCCCGCCGCCGGAGAGCAGGCCGTCGGGAATCTCCCCGGCATCGCCGTCGTCCGAAGGTTCGGGCTCGGGCGGCAGTTCGGGTTCGATGAAGCGCAGCGTAGCGACCTCGTAGGTCGTCAGGCGCTTGCCCTTGGCGCGGTGGCTCTTGACGCCGACGAATTCGTCGACGTCGACCTCGTCCGCGGGACGCGACGCATGCGCCCCCTTGTAGGTGATTTCGAGTTTGGCGCCCGTGCGTTCCGTCACGGCGACCAGGTCGGCCTGTCCGTCCTCGTCGAGGAAGAACTGCATCTTGTCGCTCATCTCGGCCGTGAAGCGCTTCATGTAATAGAACTGCTGCGAACGGTCGTAGTAGCAGACGCTGTAAACGCGGTCGGGCTCATAGCGGCTCACGCGCACGGTCTCGTCGGGGAAATGCTGCCCGAGGTCGTAACCCGTGATATAGTACTGGTTCTTCGACGTCCAGACGATGATCCGGTCGTCGCCCTTGAACTCGCCCAGCAGCTTGCCGCGGCCGTCGGCGTTCAGGCGGCGGACATCCTCGTCGAACCAGACGTTCTGGCCGCCGAGCGTCGAGGTGCCGCGCTCCTTGAGGACGATCTTATGGATGCCGTAGCGCGAGAAGAGGTTGCCCTGGCTCTGGCGCCCCTTGATGGCGAGGGTCGAGAAATCGAGGTCGACGATCACCTTCTTGAGACGCGGACGGGGCTTGAAGTAAACCTTCAGCACCTCGGCCTCACCATTCGGATTGACAGACATATAGAGTATCTCGCTCTTGGGCGTACCCTTGGTGATGTCGTACTCCTTGTCGCGCGTGATGGCCTTGATGGCGCAGCGCTTCATCATGATCGGGCCGTTCTTGCCGTCGCGGTACAGCACGTTGTAGATCGTGCGCTCGTCGTTGCGCTTGAAGACCCCGATGTAGTAGATGCCCTTCTCGAAGAAGGCCTTGTCGCTCACCTTGGTGATGACGTAGCGGCCGTCCTTCGTGAAGACGATCACGTCGTCGATGTCCGAGCAGTCGCATACGAATTCGGCGTCCTTCATCGACTTACCGATGCCGAAGAAGCCCTCGGCGCGGTCGACGTAGAGCTTGGCATTGGTCACGGCGACCTTCGTGGCCTCGATGTTGTCGAACTCACGCAGCTCGGTGCGGCGCTCCTTGCCCTTGCCGTACTTGTCGCGGATACGCTCGTAGTAGGCCACGGCGTACTCGGTGAGATGGTCAAGGTCGTACTGCGTGGCCTTGATGTCCTCTTCGATCTGACGGATCTCGTTGTCGGCCTTGTCGCTGTCGTAACGCGAGATGCGGATGAACTTCAGTTCCGTCAGGCGCTGCACGTCGGAGAGCGTGACCTCGCGGCGCAGCCGTTTCTTGAACGGTTCGAGCCCCTTGTCCACGGCGGCGTAGGCCTCTTCGCGGCTCTTGCAGCCCTCGATGAGCTGGTAGAGCTTGTTCTCGATGAAAATGCGTTCGAGCGACGCGGCATGCCAGGCTTCGTTCAGTTCGCCGAGCCGGATCTCCAGCTCGCGTCCCAGCAGCCACTTGGTATGCTCGGCCGAGCGGCGCAGGATTTCGCTCACGCCCAGGAAATGGGGTTTCTCCTCCCAGATGACGCAGGCGTTGGGAGAGATCGAAACCTCGCAGTCGGTGAAGGCGTAGAGGGCGTCGATGGTTTTGTCGCTCGACTCGTCGGGCGAAACCTGGATGATGATTTCGACCTTGTCGGCCGTATTGTCGTCGACCTTCCTGATTTTGATCTTGCCCTTGTCGTTGGCCTTGATGATCGAATCCTTGATCGACTCGGTGGTCGTGGTATAGGGTATTTCGGTGATGGCGAGCGTGCGTTTGTCGATCTTCGAAATCTTGGCGCGCACCTTCACCGCCCCGCCCCGCAGGCCGTCGTTATAGCGGCTCACATCGGCCATGCCGCCCGTCGGGAAGTCGGGATAAAGCTGGAATTCGCGCCCCTCGAGGTGTGCGATGCAGGCGTTGATAAGCTCCACGAAGTTGTGGGGCAGGATCTTCGACGCCAGACCCACGGCGATGCCGTCGGAGCCCTGCGCCAGCAGCAGCGGGAACTTGATCGGCAGCGTGACGGGCTCCTCCTTGCGACCGTCGTACGACAGCATCCACTCGGTGGTTTTCTTGTTGAAGACCACTTCGGAGGCGAACTTCGACAGGCGCGCCTCGATGTAACGCCCCGCGGCGGCCTCGTCGCCCGTGAGGATATTGCCCCAGTTACCCTGGCAGTCGATCAGCAGGTCTTTCTGCCCCAGCTGCACCAGTGCGTCCTTGATCGACGCATCGCCGTGCGGGTGGTACTGCATGGTCTGTCCCACGATGTTGGCCACCTTGTTGTAGCGTCCGTCGTCGACGACCTTCATGGCGTGCAGGATACGCCGTTGCACGGGTTTGAGGCCGTCCTCGACATGGGGTACGGCGCGTTCGAGGATCACGTACGAAGCGTAGTCCAGGAACCAGTTCTTATACATGCCCGTCAGTTTGCGCACGCCCCCTTCGTCCTGCGTCAGGCGGTCGAACTTGCCCGCCCTGGCCGGGGCGTCGGCGGCAGGGGCCGCGTCGGCCGCATCGCCGGCGGTCTGAGGGGTCGGGGCCTCTTCGTTGAGCGGCTCGTCCCGCCCGATGGTATCTTTTTCTTCTGCCATATTGCTTAGTTGATTGCGAGATCCTGCTCGACGATGTCCTCCTCGATGCGCAGGTTGTCGATGATGAAGCCCTGCCGTTCGTAGGTGTTCTTGCCCATGTAGAACTCCAGCAGGTCGTGGATCGGGTCGTCCTTGGTGATGCGAACCTTGTCCAGGCGGATATTCTCGCCGATGAATTCGCGGAACTCGTCGGGCGAAATCTCGCCGAGGCCCTTGAAGCGCGTGATCTCGGCATTGGCGCCGCAGCGTCCGACGGCTTTTTGCCGCTCCTCCTCGGAGTAGCAGTAAAACGTCTCCTTCTTGTTACGCACGCGGAACAGGGGGGTTTGCAGCACGAACAGGTGCCCCTGGCGGATCACGTCGGGGAAGAACTGCAGGAAGAAGGTCATCATCAAAAGGCGGATGTGCATGCCGTCGACATCGGCATCGGTGGCGATAATCACCTTGTTGTAGCGCAGGTTGTCCATATCCTCCTCGATATTGAGCGCAGCCTGAAGCAGGTTGAACTCCTCGTTCTCGTAGACCACCTTTTTGGTCAGCCCGTAGCAGTTGAGCGGCTTGCCGCGCAGCGAAAAGACGGCCTGCGTGCGCACGTCGCGGCTCTTGGTGATCGAACCCGAGGCCGAGTTGCCCTCGGTGATGAAGATCATCGACTGTTCGGCCAGCTCGTGCTTGTCGGTGCGGTGTATCTTGCAGTCGCGCAGTTTCTTGTTGTTGAGCGAAACCTTCTTGGCCGTCTCGCGCGCCTTCTTCTGGATGCCTGAGATGGCTTTGCGCTCCTTTTCGTTCTCGACGATCTTCCGCTGGAGCACCTGCGCCGTCTCGGAATGCTTGTGCAGGTAATCGTCGAGGTGCTTGCCCAGGAAATCGATGACGAAATTGCGCATCGACACGCCCGGCTCGATCTCCTTCGATCCGAGCTTGATCTTGGTCTGCGATTCGAAGACCGGGTCGGTGACCTTGACCGAAATGGCGGCGATGATCGACGTGCGGATGTCCGACGGGTCGTAGTCCTTGTGGTAGAACTCCTTGACGGTCTTGGCGATGGCCTCGCGGAAAGCCGCCTGGTGCGTACCGCCCTGCGAGGTGTACTGGCCGTTGACGAACGAGAAATAGCTCTCGCCGTAGCCCGTGCCGTGGGCGATGGCTACCTCGATGTCGTCGCCCGAAAGGTGGATCGGCGCATAGAGCGGCTCCTCGGTCATGTTTTCGTTGAGCAGATCCAGCAGGCCGTTTTTCGAAACGTAGCTGTTGCCGTTGAAATTGAACGTCAGCCCCAGGTTCAGGTACGTATAGTTGCGCACCATCTGCTCGACGTATTCGAGGTTGTAGGCATACTCGCCGAAGACCTCCTCGTCGACGCGGAACGAGATGAAGGTGCCGTTTTTCTCGCGCACGCCGCTCTCCCACTTGTCGCTCACCTCGAGCCCCTTGGCGAAGGTCACCGTGCGGGCCTCGCCGTCGCGTACCGAACGGGCCGTGAACTCGCCGGAAAGCATGTTGACGGCCTTGACGCCGACGCCGTTCAGGCCGACGGTCTTCTTGAAGGCCTCGCCCCCGTACTTGCCGCCCGTGTTCATCTGCCCGACGGCCGCCGCGAGCGACTTGAGGGGGATGCCGCGGCCGTAGTCGCGCACCGACACCACCTTGTCCTCGATCGAAATGTCGATCTGGCGGCCGGCCCCCATGATGAATTCGTCGACAGAATTGTCCACGACCTCCTTGATGAGGACGTAAATGCCGTCGTCGGCCTGCGTGCCGTCGCCCAGCTTGCCGATATACATGCCGGGGCGCAGACGGATATGCTCCCGCGGCGAAAGCGTAACGATGGCGTCGTCGCCGTAGCTGTCGTTAGGATTGGTATTGAGTAAATCTGCCATAGTCTATTTTCGGTTTCGGATCTGGGCAAGGGCCGCGCTCATGGCGTCGTGCACCTCCTCCATCAGCACGTGCGTCTCGGTCGAGACGACCTTCGCGGCCGGTACGGGGGGCAGCACGCGGATGGTGATGCGGTTGCCCCAGTTGAACATCGCGTTCTTGCGGATAAGCGTCTTGGTGCCGTCCAGCACCACGGGGAGTATCTCCACGCCCGCCTCCCGGGCCAGCGTGAAGGCGCCCGCCTTGAAGCGGTGTATCTCGCCGTCTTTCGAACGCGTACCCTCGGGGAAGACGGCGACCGAAGCGCCGCGCGAGATCCACAGCTTGCCGTCGCGCACCATCTGCTCCAGCGCCTCGGAGGCGCGGCCGCGGTTGATGCAGATGTCGCCGTGGAGGATGAGATACTGCCCGAAGAAAGGCGTCTTGAAGACCTCGCGCTTGGAGACCCAGCGGAAATTGAGCGGGATGTAATAGAGCGTCGGGATGTCGATCACCGTATTGTGGTTCAGCACGATGACGTAGCTTTTCTTCCGGTCGACATGTTCGAGCCCCTCCACACGCTGCCGCCAGCGGGGCGGAATGGCGAAGAAGGTGCGCACCAGGATGCGTGACAGCTCGTGCACCACGCGGCGGCCCTTGTCGAAGGGATAGCACACGACCAGCGCCAGGGCCGACAGGATCATGAAGAAGGTGCACAGCAGCACCAGGAAGATATAATAAACCGCGCTTATCATAGTTTCAGCATTTTTTGCCGGGCATTCCCGCCCCGCCGTGCCTGCCCTGCTGCCGGATCGCGTCGGAAACGGCATGGCGGAGCGTTCGGAATCACATCGGGGGACAATGAGCCATAATAATTCAATCTGCAAATTTAGGAATTATTCGCGGGATTCCAGCCTCGCGGCGCACGATTTTTCAACAAAATTTCGACGACACCTATTTTATCGGGGACAGCCCTCCCCCGCTTTCCGCGACGCAGAAAGCGTACGCCGACAACTATACAAAGGCGGAATGCTGACGGGGGTGCGGGACGCGGCAGCCGGCCGGTCGCCGCAGGTAATAGGCAGCAAAGCGGGAGATTCCGTTTTGAATTTCCTGCCTTTTTTATAACTTTGTGCCATACATATTAGCGAAAGCTATTGTTTTTGGGTAGATAAAACGACCAATTTTAACGAAGCCAAGAAAACAGTAGTATTCCCGCGTCACGCGCGGGCTCTACCTGTTTGGCTTCGGGTGCTTGGTCGTACCCATCTACCGACAGAGGGGAGTCCGCGTTTTTTCATGCATGAACGGTCACCCCTCCCCCGGAAAAGGATAATTTTTTCGTAAAATTTAGTACTATGCATTGCAAAGTATAAATATTTTTACATACCTTTGCCCCGTCAACTAAAATGCAGTGCAGATTACAAACAACGACAGAATAGTATGAAAAAACTTATCTTCCTCATCGTAATACTGGCGCTGGCCGCCGCAAACGCATTCGCAGCCCGCATCTATCCGGCCGAGGGCCGCGTGGTGGACGAACAGGGACAGGCCGTGGAGTACGCCACGGTCGTGCTGCTGAAAGGCAGCGACCAGGTGGCGGGCATGGCCACCGACGACACGGGCCGCTTCGTGCTGAAAGTGCCTTCGGGCGAGTATACCCTGTCGGTACAATACCTCGGGTTCGACCCCGTCGTGCGGCAGGTGCGGGTCGAGGAGAACAACGACCTGGGCGAGATCGTGATGAAAAGCTCGGCGACCCGGATCGAAGGCGTGGTGGTCAAGGCGCAGCTCATCCGCCGCGAGGCCGACCGCTTCGTGGTCGACGTGGCCAACGCCCCTGCGGCGATCGGCAAGGACGGCATCGAGCTGCTGGAACGCGCACCGGGCGTTTGGATCGACGACGAGAAGATCTCGATAAACGGCAAGTCGGGCTCGAAGGTCTATGTCAACGACCGCGAACTGCGCATGGAGCCCGAGCAGCTGCTCACCTACCTGCGCTCGCTGCGCGCCGAGGAGATCCAGAAGATCGAGGTCGTACCGACGACGGGCGCCGACTACGACGCCGATTCATCGGGCGGCATCATCAGGATCACGCTCCGCAAGCGCCGCGAAAACGGGTTGGACGGATCGCTGTCGATGCGCACCACACAGAACGGGCGCCACCACTTCTATACGCCGAGCGGCAACATCAACATCCACACGGGGCGCCTCGACCTCTATGCCTCGGCATGGGCCGACCTGGGAAAGGACACGGCCGTCTCGGACGAACACACCGACTACACCACGGGCGACACGAACCTCACGTCCCATTCGGAAATCACCGAACGCGACCGCAACTTCGGCGGCAGCATCGGCTCGGTATTCGAAATAAGCCCCAAGCACAGCATCGGCGCAGAGTTCGAATACTGGCGCAACAACGAAAAGGGCCCGAACGACTCCTATACCGACTTCACGGACGCGGGTGCCGTAACCCGCACGGAAAGCCGCTACGGCATACACAACATCCGAGACAACTACTCGGCGACGTTCAATTACATCTACAAACTCGACACGCTCGGCTCGACACTCAAGCTGCTGGCCGACTACACGCGCCGCGAAACGGAGACCGGCAACGACAATTTCAGCCGCATCACCTCCCCCACCACGGCCGTCGACTCGACCTACCGCGACAACTCGTCGAGCCTCTACGACATCACGACCGCCACGCTGGCCCTCGACAAGAAATTCTCGCCCCGCTGGTCGCTGCGCGCAGGCGTCAAGTTCACCTACAACGACATGCACAACGACGCGCTCTACGAATACGTGAAGGACGGCGCGTGGGTGTGCAACGACAACCAGAGCTTCACGATCAACTATACGGAGAACATCGCGGCGGCTTACGGCATCGCCTCGGCCAACCTCGGGCGCTGGAGCCTCGTGGCAGGGCTGAGGGGCGAATACACCCACACCCGGGGCAAGGGCGGCGACATCTCGCAGAACTACTTCAGCCTCTTCCCCAACGCGAACGTCTCCTATGCCCTGACCAAAGACGGGGCCTACTCGCTCATCGCCCAGTATGCCCGCACGATCGAGCGCCCGCGCTTCTGGAGCCTCAACCCGCAGCGGTTCCAGATCTCGGACTACACCTACCAGACGGGAAACCCCGAACTCGACCCGGCTTACAAGCAGGACATCAGCCTGACGCTGGTGCTCAAGCACAAGTACACCCTCACGGGCGGCATGACGATCCAGCGCGACGAGATACAGCAGACGATACGCCCCGACGCGGACGACCCGGCGCGCCTGTGCCTGGCGTGGACCAACTTCGACACGACGAAAAACTATTACCTCACGGCCAACGCACCGTTCCAGTTCACCAAATGGTGGACGATGAACCTCAACCTCACCTACATCCGGCAGGGGCAGCGCATCGACGAGCACAGCGCCGAAAAACATTACAACTTCTATTTCGTAAACAGCTCGACGACCTTCTCGCTGCCCGCGAAATTCTACATCGACCTGTCGTACCGGTTCCAGAGCCGCATGGACTTCGGCAACTGCTGGGTAAAACCGCTCCATTTCCTGAACGCCGGAATCAAGAAGCGTTTCGGCGACAAGTTCACCGCCTCGTTCTCGGTGCGCAACCTGATCGAGCGCCCGCAGCACATCGGCGCCCGCGGCGACGGGTTCGTGCGCATGGTCGACGTCAAACAGCAGTGGAACGACCGCAGCTTCACGATCGGAGTGACCTACAACTTCAAGTCGGGCAAAGCCTTCAAACGCAAGGCGGTCGAAGCGGGTTCGGCCGACGAGA
>ERZ1504206.195-NODE-195-length-15568-cov-13.418939_pt1 | contig 15568 bp, 10 predicted proteins | sample MGYA00574884_ERZ1504206 | MGnify/ENA primary metagenome ERZ1504206 (study PRJEB39906, sample SAMEA3182109) | gut metagenome | biome: human; feature: gut; material: Stool; isolation source: human stools | place: Canada | collected 2013-04-23 ...
ACGGGCTGACCGGTGAGGGCTGGCAGCTGTGGATTGACCAGCTGACCGGACTGACAAACCTGACGGTGGACAAAGTGACTGCCCGGCAAAGCCTGGTGGCGCTGGAACTGCTGATCGAGAAGGTGCGCAGCGTGTGCGGCCAGCTGGTGGTGTCCGCTGCCAACGGCAAGATCAAGGACGTGGTGAAGCAGGGCGACAACTACCGCATCGTGTTTGAGCAGGAATCGGGCTTTGTGGCCCATGACCTGATGCGCTGTGCGGTTACGGGTGGTAAGAAACTAAAAGCATACTGGGTGGAGGTGGCTTCGGTGATAGCCGGCGGTGTGCTGGTCCCGGTAAGCGAGTTTGGCGGGGTGAAGCCGGAGGCAGGCGATGAGTGCGTGCTGATGGGCAACACCGAAAACCCGCTCCGGCAGAACCTTATATCCATTGCGGCCACGGAGGACGGGCAGCCCCGTATCGACATTCTGGACGGTGTGAAGGCCAAGAACTTCAACGGCTGCCTTCGTTGCCGGCTGGGTAAGTTGGACGGCATCAAAAGCAGTGCTTTCCCGGCAGACAAACAGCCGAAGGGAAACGGCCTGTATGCCGACAACGTGTGGCTGAAGGGTACGTTTGTGCTGATGACCGGCGAGGACATTCTGACGCGGTTTGAGATAACCGAGGGAAAAATCCATTCGGCCGTGGAAAGCTTGCGCAAGGAAATACGCGAAGACCAGAGCTATCTGGACAACAGCAGTTTTGCCGACGGCATGGACAAATGGAAGACGGGCAGCAAGGCTACGCTGTTCACCCTGGGCGGACGCTGGATCTGGGCGAACGGCGGTCCTTACGGTACGAAGCCGGACGGCCATGCCGAGATACGGACCGAAGGCAAGGTGCCTTATGCCTATATCCGGAACAGCTATATCATGCAGAAACTGGAGGACTTCCGGCTGGTACCGGAGTACCGGCAGACGAACAGCCAGGGCGAACGGGTGCCCGGCGTGGTGTATCTGTCGTTCAGCTACCAGGTTATCAAGGCCGGAAGGTTGAAAATAGAATTTGTGAACGCTGATAAGACCGGGTTTGAGAACTTCAACATGTTCGGCCATGAAGAGGACCTGCCCGTTGGCGGTGAGAAGATGTTCACGTTGGACGGACTTTGGAACGGCACTGGCGACTTCAAGCTGTCGTTTACGGGCGTGATTTACATTTCGCTGCTGGTGTTCAGCACCAACAAGGCGGACGCACTGGCCTATAAGTACCGTACACTGTTCGAACAGAGCGACCGGCTGGTAAAGATTTCAGCGGCGGTCTTCGACAAGGACGGTAATGCGCTGAAAGAGACGGGGCTTGTCATAAAGCCTGAAGGTTCCGGTCTGTATGCGCAGGACAATACAGGAAAGATTGCCCTTATCGGGGTGAGCGTGGAGGAAGAGGACGAGTACGGAAATACCGTGAGCAAAATCAAGCTGACAGCCGACCATATACAGCTGGAGGGACTGGTAACGGCCAACGGCAACTTCAAGATACTGGAAGACGGCAGCATTGAAACGACCAACGGTAAGTTTACCGGAGAGATAGACAGCAGCAAAGGGAAAATCGGCGGCTTTGAGATAGGGAACGGCCGTATCGGTTCTGTGGCCGACTCTCACGGGAGCGGTGGCGGTCTTGCCATTTATGATGATTTTTTCCGTGTCGGCGGCAGCAAAGGATATGTGATGTTCGGTGATGATGTGATACCGTCTTCTGCAGGAGGAGCTTTTACCGCTGTCGGTCGTATCGTGAACTCAGCCCCCAATATATACGGGAATTACGGCTTCGACCAAGCGAACTATGGATTGTTTATAGATGTTACCGGCGGTACGAAGAACTACGGTATCAGCAGCAATGCGGCATTACTTGCCCCGGCGTTTATCAATACGAAAGCCAAGCTGCTTACCTTCGGAAGTGGAAACTACACGGTGGATTTCTCACAACACAATATCATTTTGATGTATTACAATGAACCCAACTACAGTAAGGTAGAGGTTACGCTGCCGTCGGAAAGTTCTGTGGCATACAAGTTCGGCATGAGTTACTTGCCTACCGATTTTGCAGCCATTGTCACGTTCAGGGTCAGACCCGGTTCAAAGAATATCATACTAAAAGGTATCTATAACCACAATGAAGATTTGCAAAACTACGAGATGGCATCCGGGGACTCCGTAACGGTACTTATTACAAAAGCGGACGGATTCCGTTACCAGATATTGAATCATTCATCCTAAAAAACAGATATATATGAAAAAGTTAGATTTCAGGAATTTCAGCGTTCCCACCGGAATAACCCGTCAGACGAGGGAGGTTTTCGATGCACGTGAGCAGATAGCCGATTTGCTGTATACGCGTGTCAGTGGCATCAAGGCCCATCGGCTTGCGTTCAAGATTTTCGAGAGTACCGGCGAGACCGAGTTCAGCGATGAGGAAACCGGGATGATACACATGGCGGTGGAACGCTATTGTCTTCCCAATGTGATAGATGCCCTGAACGAAATCCTGGGCGGGTCAGAAACCGATAAAAACGAATGAGTATGGCAGAAATGACACAAGAAGAACTGGTTCAGGAAGTGCTGGACCGTGTACTCCAGAGTTCTACCGGCGTGGAGGACTTGGAGACCGTCACCTCGCTGAGCGGTGTGAAATCACTGCCCGGGGAGAAGGACGGCAAGATGGTGAACGTCCCCCTGGAACTGATAGGGAAGCCTGCGAGCGATGCCGCCGCCCGTGCCGAGGCTGCCGCCAAGAAAGCGGAAGGAGCCGTAGCCGGACTGGAGGAAAAGACCCAGGCCGCCACGGAAGCGGCCACCAAGGCCAACGAAGCGGCAGCCAAGGCAGAAAACGCCGCTGCCAAGGTGGAACAGACTACGGCAGCAGCCATCGGCGGGGCTACCGCACGCTTTTCCTCATGGATGGAAACAGGCAACGTTTTACCTGACAAGAGTACCAAACCGGGCGGCAGCGTAGTGTATGTAGCGGATGCCGGGAAGTTCGCCTACCACATGGACTCCACCCTGTACGGGGACTGGGATGTGGCGGGTGTGCCTCCTGCCGGCATATTCATGAATGCGGACCGGACAGCCATCCTGCCGGACAAGCTCTACCTGCTGGGTGATGCCGTATATACCGGAACAGGCGGCAGCCTGAGACTGCTGGCCTACCGGCATGAGGTGATGAGCGGGGAAGCTTACGAGGCACTGCAAGACAAGGATGCGAATACGCTGTATCTGATTTATGAGGAGGAGTGACGATGATAACCATAGGCGGTAAGGAAATAACGGCTGCGTATGTGGGAAAACGTGCCCTGTCGGCTGTCTATGCCGGGGCAAGGCTGGTATGGTCCGCAATCAGCAGCTGTTTCGGACTTGGATACTGGAAAGGCGACGAGCCATGGAACGGGTCGGACGCATGGAACGGTAGCAGTAAAACTGATAAATGAATGATTATTATAAAAGGACAGTATTATGGCAAAAAGGAAAATAAGCGGAATCATCAACGCGACCGAGCATCCGATGAATCTTGAAACACCATGGAATCAGAAACAGCCGGACGGCACCTATCATGCCTATGCAGGCGATGACATCGAAGCGTTCCTGAAGAAGGAACTGTCAAACCGTACCCCTACCGAGGAACTGGTGAGCGGCGAGACGAAACCTCCTACATCCGGAACGGTGTTCGATGCGATGGTGGGTACGGTGACGGACGTGGATGTGCAGGACAGCGAGGACGGCACCCAGTACGTGATGACCGTCAAGCAGAAGGACAACCAGGGCGGCGAGAGCTCGAAGGAAGTGCGCTTTTCCAAGTACACGGACGATGACAAGGTGGTGGTGAACATCGACCTGACGGACAGCGGCGGTGCGGGACTTCCCGCCTCGCAGTATCTGGCACTGGGCAGCGGCTTTGTGGTGAAATACTCCGTAGGTGTGGGCACTGCCGGTGGCGGTACGGTGGACGGCTACAGCGACCTGAAAGCCCGTGTAATCGTGAAACGCGGTTCGACCGTCATCAGTGAGTTCCGGGATGCGGAGTTTGTGGGCGTTACAGCCGGACAGAGCTATACCTTTGACGCTTCGCCCTATCTGAAGGATGCCACTGCCTATACCGTACAGGTGGAAGCGCAGGCAACTTACCAGGACGGCACGCTGATGAAGACGGCCACGGCCAAGGTGACCATGGTGGCCATGGAGCTGGAGACCACCTACTCGGCGGGCAACGGGCTGGCCGACGGGGGATATAAAAATGACGTGAACATCCCCTTTACTGCCAAGGGCACGAGCGGTGAGAAGAACATCTACTACCGCGTGAACGGCGGACAGGCCTTTACCCTCGGTCTTTCGGCCGGCAGCGGTGTGCAGCAGAAGAACGTGACCATCCCCCTGACACAGATGCAGGAGGGTACGAACGTGGTGGAAGCCTACGCGCAGCATGAGAACTCCGGTGTGGTGAGCCGGGTGCATTACATTACGCTGCTGAAGGCAGGCGGAGGTGTGACAGCGTATGCCGGCCTGATGTTCAGCCACCGGGCAGCGGGGTTCCAGCGTGACTGGAAACACCCGGTGCTGGAGGCAGAGCAGTTCACGGCATGGAACTTCACGTATGCCGGCTATGACCGCGATGCGTACACGGCCCGTGTGAAAGTGACCGACCGGGGCAGCGTGGTGAAGGAAGACCTGCTGCAACGCGGTGAGACCGGCAGCTACGGACGGACGAACGTGAACGTGGAACCGTTGGACTACCGTGTGTCATGCGGCGATGCCGTGCTTGAGGTGCAGGTGAACACCACATCGCACCCGGACATTGAAGCCACGCTGGCACCGGATGCCGTGTGTACGTTTGACGCCTTCGGGCGAAGCAACACGGAAAACAACCCGGCAAGCTGGGTGAGCGGTGACAAGCGTATGGAGTTCCGGGACGTGCTGTGGAGCGTGAACGAATATGGTGCCGGTAGCGGCTGGCACAAGGACCGCCTGCTGCTGGCCGGTGGTGCAGGTATGACCCTGACCGCTGACGGCGGTTACCGCCCCTTCAACGAGGCGGACAAGCCCGAGGGATTTGCCATCCGTGACGTGGGCATGACGCTGGAGATAGAATACAGCACGGCCAACGTGACGGATACGGATGCCGAGCTGATCACCTGCCTGGGGCAGCTGGACAACGGCAACCGGTACGGGCTGATTGTGACTCCGGAAGAGGCCAAGTTCCTGACCGGTGTGGTGACCGAGGCGATGGATGCCGGACAGATGCTGCGCTATGAAGACTCGGTGGGTACCAAGTTCCAGCCGGGTACGAATATCCGCATTACCTACGTGTTCTATCCGAACGTGCAGACCAACGAACAGCGCACGCTGATCGGTTTCTATGTGAACGGTGAAGAGTCGGCTGCTTCCAAGTGGCTCGACAAGGTGAATTTTGACATTCAGAGCCAGTTGGAATTTAAGTCGGCGGGTGCCGACCTGAACGTGAAGAGCGTGCGTATCTATAACAAGGCGCTGACCTCGGACGAGGTGCTGAACAACTACATCGTGGACCGCAACCACCTGGAAGATGCCGACGGGGAACCGGGCGTGCGCTCGCTGGATGAGGACAACCGCGTGCTGAACGAGGGGGACACGGTGAGCATGGAGAAGCTGATGGGACTGATGAAGAAGCGGCGGAACTCGATCCTGGTACTGATAGGCACGGGCAGCGTGGGCAGTGAGGTGCCAAGCGAGAGCGACACGCTGAACGTGATGGATGCGCTGGCCCAGCTGAACAACAAGAAGGCCAACAAGCTGTGCCGGGAAGTTAGATTCTACAACGGTGAGAACCGGGCGCTGGACTGGATAGCCCGTGACATTTATCTGCGTATCCAGGGTACCAGTTCAGTGAACTATGCCCGCAAGAACCTACGCTTCTACTTCCAGAAGACAGCCAGCGGTTACACGGCACGGATGAGCTACGGCGAGATAGACGGTAACGGGCAGCAGAGCAACCCGACAGCTACGGAGGGTAAGAAGAACCTGTTCCGACTGCGGGACAACTCGGTGGGGGCAAAACTCGCCTGTGCGAAGTGTGACTTTTCGGACTCCTCCATGACCACCAACACCGGTGGCGCGAAGTTCATCCATGACGGCATGAAGGAAATGGGTATCCTGACCCCTGCCCAGCAGTATGCCGCCGACCATGCGGATACGTGCAAGGAAGACATACGCTCGGCCATTGACGGCTTGCCCTGTGACCTGTTTGTGGCAAAGAGTGTGGATGAGGATCTGACCTACTACGGCCAGTACAACATGAACAACGAGAAGAGCGACAGCTACCCGATATTCGGCCAGGACAAGACCATCGGCGAAGAACAGTGGGGGACCGGTGATACGCTGAACTACCTGCAGGCGAACGGCGACCGGCCGAAGGAATACCTGCCCATCTGCATCGAGACGCTGAACAACTCGAATGACCTGTGCCTGTTCCGATGGCTGCCGTCCACGGAGCCCGACCATACGGACTTCATGGATTTCAACTTTGACGGCGGTTTCGAGTTCAACCATCCGAAAGACGTGTTCTGGAACGATGGCGGAGGCGATGCCGAAGAAGAACCGAACATCAAGGAACACCTGGGCACCGGTGACAAGTACGACAAGATGTACAAGGCGCTTGACCGCATGATGAGTTTCCTCTATAAATGCGTGAGGGAAACGCCTGCCGGCAAGAATCTGGCCTATAACAAGGAGACGCACACCTTTGACGGGGTGGACTATGAGGATGACGGCAACAAGTTCCCGACGGCCAAATGGGTGAGCCCGACCTTCAAGGCGGAAGCCGGGAAGTATTTCAACCTTCCCAACCTGGCCGCCTACTACCTGTATGTACAGTTCAACCTGGGTGTGGACCAGCTGGCGAAAAATATGCTGGTGCGGACATGGGACGGCGTGATGTGGTGGATAACCTATTACGACGGTGACTGCCAGCTGGGTTCGGACAACAAGTCGTTCCTGACCGGGAAGTATGACGACAACCGGCAGACGAAGCGCGACGGTGCCTACGTGATGCAGGGACACAACAGCTGGCTGTGGAACCTGATACTGGGCAACATGGGCAATCTGCTGGAGGAAGTGATGACCAAGGGCGTGAACGGCGGTACCAGCTTCATGAGCGCCTTCAGTATCCAGAAAGCCATTGACCATTTCGATACCGAACAGATGAAGAAGTGGTGCTCGCGCCTCTATAACAAGTCCGGCATCTTCAAATACATCTATCCGTTCCTGAACGAAATGCCGGTGGGTGCGGACGGAGCCAAACAGACCTATCCGCAAATCTACGGTCTGAAGGGTTCGTTGAAAGCACACCGAAACTACTTCATCCAACGCCGGTATGACCTGAAGCAGGTGGAGTACGGCTATGTATCCACGCTGGGTGCCCAGTTCTACCAGAGTACGGCATCGCTGGACAAGGCCTACACGCTGAAACCGATGCAGTACCGTCTGACCATTCCGTACCGTGTGCAGCTTTCCACCAGCAACGGCGTGCAGGCCGACAGCGGCGTGGTGGATGCGGACGTGCTCCACTCGTTGCAGCTGACCCGTGCCTTCGGTGAAAATGACCCGTTGAAGATCATCGGTGCGGCGAAAGTCAAGGAACTGGTTTGGCATGAGGATGCGTTCGCAATCGGCTTCAACTTCGGTCTGCTGACCTCACTGGTAAAACTCGACATGAGCGTGGAGAAAGCCAGCGGTTACCGGAATGGCTCGTTCATGGCTTCGACGAACGGCATGCTGCTTCTGGAAGAAGTGAACATACGGAACAACCGGCTGGCCCGGAACGGGGACAACGGCAATGTGGCTACTTTGGACTTGAGCTGGCAGGGCCGCCTGAAGAAACTGGACGTGAGGGGTACGGGGCTGACCCGTGTGAAACTGGCCACCGGTGCGCCCGTTGTGCAGTTATGCCTGCCGGACACGATTGAGGAACTGTTCCTGGAATATCTGACCAAGCTGTCCGACAGTGGCCTGATACTGGAAGGCATCAATAATGTGCGGGGCTACCGCTACACCAACTGCCCCGGCATCGACGGGTTCGCTATGCTGGAACGCCTTCACCAGGCCAGACTGAACGGCAGCGGCAAGCTGGAACGCTTCGTGCTGGAGATAGACCGGGAAGACGACGGAACCCTGCTGAAGAAGTATTACGACTACGGAACGTATACGCAGACGGGTGCCGTGGATGACCGGCATTCGGGACTGAGGGGCAAGCTGACCCTGACGAAGTATCTGGCTGATGAGGAACTGGAGAAGTATGCCGCCCGTTATCCGGAACTGACCATCAAGCAGCCGCCCTATACGATGATTGAGTTTGACGACAGTGTGGCCGACGATGCCAATGTTTCAAACCTGGACAACAAGACGGGGTATAAATTCGGCAATACGTACAAAATGAGCGGGCATGTGAATGCCATCCTGTCTAAGCGCCACCGCGTATTGGCCAAAGTGACCAAGATGCCCACGAGCCGGAAAGTGGAGATAGCCGGGCAGCAGGTGGAAGTGAACAACCCGGACGGGGAGATGACCTATTTCCCCCTGCATGACGAAAGCTCGAACTTCTATGCCGATGCGGAGGATATGAACGATTGCACGGTGGCGAAGCTGGACGGCAGCGAGGGAGACTGGATGATGTATGAGCCGTTTTACTGGAGCAAAGGCATCAACGATTATTTGAACAACAAGAAGTACGCCTGCTACAGCAGTTATCCGGAGGACGAAATGCCCCCGATTCCGGACGCGACGGTACTGACACTGGATGCCATCAAGGAGACACAGGGCGGCTGGCTGGGTGAACGCAAGATCATGAGCGGCAAGCCCACGCTGATGGAATCCTATACGACGGACAAGGCTTATTCCGTGTGCAAAGTGGACGTGTCGGGTTACAGACGTGTCCGCTTCCCGAGCGTTCCAGGAACAGGGCTTATCGGCAGTGTGTTTGCTGATGCGGAGGGAAACATCCTGAAGAGTATTGTGGTGCCGACCATCGGCTTGAAATTTGAAGCCGGCATGTATCTGATAGCAGACGTTCCGGAACGTGCTACAGCCCTGCATTTCTCCATTCTGAACACGGCAGAGTTTGACTGCGTGGTGCTGAGCAACAGCGACAAGATAGAGGACATGGAACCGGATTGGGTGGCCAATGAGGAACATCTGTGTGCCGTTGTGGGCAGTTCTGTAGTGGGCAGCAAGTTGCGTGCCTGCATAACCGGAGCTTCGACCACGGCAAGCATGACATGGACGGACTTCCACTATTACAGCCAGCAGCGTGGCATGCAGCAGATAGATGCCCTGATGCACAGCCGCATCGCGAACCTGAGCTATGCAAAGTACGGGCGTAGGGACATGCAGGAACAATGCGGTGCCGGTCAGCATAACAATAACCGGACAACGGGTGGAACGGCCGACCATGGAATGACAGACACCATCGGCTATGACGAAGCGTATGTCATCAACAACAAAATCACGAATTCGCTGATTGACGGCTTGGTGCATCAGTATGCCTGGTATAAGAGCCGGGACGAATACGGACAGGCGACCGTGGTGCAGGTGAACAATATCTGCTGCCTGGGCTACGAGGACATCTACGGCAACAAGTATGACATGATGGACGGCGTGGATCTGCCGAATGACAGCGGCAACCAGGGCAAATGGCGCATCTGGATGCCTGACGGCAGTATCCGTATGGTACAGGGCAAGAAGGACAGCGGTCAGTGGATTACAGGCGTGGCGCACGGCAAGTATATGGACATGGTTCCGGTAGGTAATTTGAACGGATCATCTTCCACCTACTATACCGACATGTACTGGATAAGCACCGCTACAGTCCGTGTGGTCTATCGCGGGTACGGCTATGCGAATGCGGTTGGCGGTGTGTCGAATGCGGGTGCGAGTAGCGATGCTTCGTATACGTATGCGAATGTCGGCTCGCGTCTGGCCTTCCGCGGCAAAATCGTCCGGGCGCAAAGCGTTGCAGCGTATAAGGCGATACGCGAGGTGGCGTAAGCGCAAAGCGCCAAAGCGTGGAGCGAAGCGACTAAAACGAAAGAACGGGATTCGGATGGTTTCCGAATTCCATTTAAAAGGTATTCAAATACCGGCGAAGCCGGTCGAAAAAATAGAATTTTGAGGTATATGAAAAAGATTATCGCATTTTTTAAAATGAGTAACCGTTACAAGCATCTTATCGGTGGTTTGATGGTAGGTCTATTGGGATTTACTCCTTGGACGGCCTTTTATGCTGCGGCCATTGCAGCTTCCTGTCTGGAACTGAAAGATACTCTTCGGGGAAGTCCTTGGGACTGGATTGATTGGGGGCTCACCGTCGCGGGTGGCAGTATATCCGTTTTATTTTGGATGATAGTGTAATTCGTTTATCTGTTTTGCCTGTTAAATCAGTAACTTTGCAAGCGGTAGAGTTCCCCAATAGTCCGTGTGGTCTATCGCGGGTACAACAATGCGAATGCGAATGGCGGTGTGTCGAATGCGAATGCGAATAACGATGCTTCGAACACGAATGCGAATGGCGGCTCGCGTCTGGAAATCTAATTAATCGGCGTACAGCACCGGGGACGTGTCCCCAATGTGGTGCCGGGGGAAGCAAGCCACAGCAACAGCACCCATTAGGGTGGAAAGCTGAAAAATCACGCGTCGGGTGGGGTTTGGTAGGCTGTTATCAGTTCGAAGAAGTCAGACCCGGGGAAAGGAAGGCCCTCATCTTCCATGTTTATTAACCAATAGCTTATGCGCAGGGAAGGATATATTATCGAGGAAATCATCGAATACTCCAATATGTCGGAGGCATTCGATTCGGTACTTCGCGGAACCGATCGTAAGAGGTCAAGGCAGGGACGATTCCTGCTTGCCCATAGGGAGAAGATTATCACCGAACTGACGGCTTCCATTGCGGACGGCTCATTCCGGCTGGGCGGCTACCATGAGAGGGAAATTGAAGAATACGGTAAAAAACGTATTTTGCAGATCCTGTCCATGAAAGACCGCATCGCTGTGTTTGCCATCATGAATGTGGTGGACCGCCACCTGCAAAAACGTTATATCCGGACAACCGGTGCAAGCATCAAAAGGCGCGGTACTCATGACCTGATGAACTGCATACGTACCGATTTGCAAAAAAATCCGGAAGGCACGCTTTACGCATACAAATTTGACATCCGGAGGTTTTATGACAATGCGCGGCAGGACTTTGTTATGTGGTGCTTCCGGAGGGTGTTCAAGGACAAAAGGCTGTTGGTCTTGTTGGAGCGGTTTGTTAAGCTGCTGCCAGAAGGTATCAGTTTCGGACTGCGCAGTTCACAAGGGGCAGGAAATCTGCTTCTGTCTGTATTTTTAGACCACTATCTGAAGGATAAGTACGGGGTTCGTTATTACTATCGCTATTGCGATGATGGACTGGTACTCGGTAAAACGAAAGAGGAATTGTGGAAGATTCGTGATGTTATTCACGGGCAAATGGAGAAAATAGACTTGGAAATTAAGCCGAATGAACGGGTGTTTCCTGTAGAAGAAGGCATTGATTTCCTTGGCTATGTCATCCGTCCTGACTATGTAAGATTGCGGAAACGTATCAAGCAGAAGTTTGCCCGGAAGATGCACGAGGTAAAATCGAGAAAAAGACGGCGGGAACTGATTGCCAGTTTCTACGGCATGACGAAGCACGCCGACTGTAATAAGTTGTTTAAAAAATTAACAGGCAAAGAAATGAGAAGTTTTAAAGACTTGAATGTCGCTTACAAGCCGGAGGACGGCAAGAAGCGATTTCCCGGCGTGGTGGTAAGCATCCGGGAACTGGTAAACTTACCGATTGTAGTGAAGGATTTTGAGACCGGTATCAAGACCGAGCAGGGAGAAGACCGCTGTATTGTGGCCATCGAAGTGAACGGCGAGGCAAAGAAATTCTTCACCAACAGCGAGGAAATGAAGAATATTCTCGCACAAGTAAAGGAAATGCCGGATGGTTTCCCGTTTGAAACGACCATCAAGACAGAGACATTCGGCAAAGGTAGAACCAAATACGTGTTTACATGAGAAGAGTTGAAGGAAGTTCCGGGGTTTCGCTGATGGAATGCACGAACCCGGTTAAAGACAAATGGCGCATCCGATGGGATGTGCAGGAAAAAGAGAACGGCTCTGCCTCCTACATGGAAGAGGAGTTCGGGCATAAGCCTACTGATGAGGAAATCCACACATTGGTTATGTCCTGGTATAACAGCCAGACTGATGCGGCTATCCTATCCGGATTCGCCTATAATGGTGCCCATGTATGGCTTTCTGTGGAGAACCAGTACAACTATAAGGCAGCATACGATTTGGCCGTTCAGACGGGCGGAGAAACCCTGCCAGTGACGTTTAAGTTTGGTTCGGATGAACAACCGGAATACCATACTTTTACTCAGTTAGAAGAACTGAAAGATTTCTATACAAAAGCAGTAGGATTCATTCAGACAGTTCTGGCTGAAGGCTGGGAAAAAAAGGACAAGTTCAATTTGGAATTATATCGGATTGAGTGATTGACAATCCCTTCGGGGGAGGGATAAAAAAAGCCCCCGGCCTGTTAATATAGACGCCAATCATTTATTAACACAAAACGCCACGAGAGTGCGCGACCGGGGGCAATGCCCTCTGCCGCACTCTCGTGGCGTTTTTACGCATTAAATAAATGATTGGCATTGCAAAAGTACAAAAATGATTGGATATGACATTGTTTGAAGCACTTAAATTTAACAGAGAACCGCTTGAAATGCTTATAAGTTTGGGCGGCAAGCAGGATGACCTTCGATTCATAGACTTATATACGGAGTATGAGGTCATGAAAAAACAAGGTGAAAAGACCACTTATGCAGTGGCGTTTTTGGCAAATAAATATTCGGTAAGCGAACGTAAGGTGTATGATGTTATCAAACGGTTTGGAAAGCACTGCACGCTCGGTGCAGTGTGATTGATGTGCCGGGGATGCCTTGTGTTGTCCGGTAGAGCTACCTTTGTACAACCAAAAATAAAGCTCATGAATAAGTATTACCAGACATTAGACAAGATACTCCAAACGGGCAAAATCCAGACCAATAGGAAAGGGCGTATCAAGTATCTATTAAACGAAAGGCTCATGCTAACCCCCGCTGATTTACTTGACATATTTGAAAGCCACGGGATAGCCAGGAAAAAGCTGAAAGAGGAATTGAAACTGTTTATGCAAGGAGTCCGGGATGTGGAAAAATACAAAGAGGCAGGGATTACCTGGTGGGATTATTGCGGCCATACCCTTGTAAACAGCTATCCAACTTACTTTGAAAAGCTTCCACCCCTCATAACCAGGATTAACCGGGAAAAGCGCAACAGCAAGAATTATGTCCTGTTTCTTGGAGAAACCGGGGTGGAAAGCAACCAGGCACCCTGCCTGAGTCTTGTGCAGTTCCAAATTGATGAGGGAGAATTGGTGCTATCTACATATCAGCGTAGTTCTGATGCGAACCTTGGGCTTCCGGCTGATATTTATCATCTTTATCTGATGGCAAGGCAGGTGGAGCTTCCCCTGAAGTCCATAACCCTTGACCTTGGAAATGTGCATATATATGAAAATAACATTGACCGGACTCTGGAACTGTTATCCGGAGTTGAAAACATTAAATTTGACTTGAACGTATGAAGAATATGAATTTATCTGCACCACTGCCATTTGTAGGCCAAAAAAGAATGTTTGCTAAAGAGTTTATTAAAGTTTTGGAACAGTTCCCTGAAGATACCGTGTTTGTGGACTTGTTTGGCGGTTCCGGACTTCTTTCGCATATAGCCAAAAGAAGCAAGCCCGATGCTACTGTTGTCTACAATGACTTCGACAACTACCGGTTCAGACTGAAAAATATCCCACAGACAAATAAACTGCTTGCCGATATTAGGGAGCTGGTGGGTAATTCGATACCCAAACATAAACCAATTAAAGGGGAACTTAGAGAACGCATTTTTAAACGTATCGAGGAAGAAGAACTAAATGTTGGGTACGTGGATTTTATAACCTTATCATCCTCACTTATGTTCTCCATGAAGTATAAATTGTCTGTAGCCGAAATGCGCAAGGAAGTCCTTTATAACAACATTCGCAAGACCGGTTATCCGGAGTCTTCTGACTACTTAAAAGGGCTTGAAATTGTATCATGCGACTACAAAGCAGTATTCAACCAATATAAGGATGTTCCCGGAGTCGTCTTTTTAATTGATCCGCCTTATCTTTCCACTGATGTTGGTACGTACAATATGTATTGGCGCTTGTCTGATTATTTGGATGTTTTAAAGATACTCGAAAAGCATTCCTTCGTTTATTTCACATCCAATAAATCCTCCATACTTGAACTGTGTGAATGGATTGGAGCAAACAAAACCATTGGCAATCCTTTTGAGGGTTGTACAAAAAAGGAATTCAATGCCCACATGAATTATTCTGCCGAATATACAGACATGATGCTGTATAAGAAACAGGAAAAATTAGTTCATAAAACAGCTGCTTAGCACTGAACAAAGATACAATTTTTCAAGTAGAAGGCCAAACTTTTGAGCCTTATTTTAATGCCGTTATAAAGCCATTTTTTATGAAATTATAAAGCCGAAACAGAGGTCATTACAAAACTTTTGTTTCGGCTTTTTGAGTGTTGCGCGCTTTCCTTTTTTGAACGCTTCGTTTTGTCCTTTTCCCTGAAAATCGAACGCTTCGTTTCGGATTCTGCGGAAATTTGGATTTGCGGATTATATATGAAAACCTTGCCCTCTGTGATGAATGGGTGAAAATTCCGATGCTGGGCACCATCGAATCCCTGAATGTCTCTGTAGCTGCCGGTATCCTGATTTACGAAGCTGTGAAACAAAGAAACAATGACTGATATGAAGAAGATTTTAATTCTACCTTTGCTGCTTTTCTTCCTGGTACAGGGAAGCATGGCACAAACCCCAAAATGGGTAGAGAAGGCAAAACGTGCAGTCTTCTCAATAGTGACTTATGACAAGAATGATAAAATGCTGAATACGGGAAACGGATTCTTTGTGTCCGAAGACGGATTGGCTTTATCAGATTATACTCTTTTTAAAGGAGCCGAACGTGCGGTGGTGATTACTTCCGAAGGCAAACAGATGCCGGTCAGCCTGATACTGGGAGCGAATGACATGTATGATGTTATTAAGTTCCGTGTGGCTATCACCGAGAAGAAAGTGCCTGCGCTGATCATTGCCAAAACAGCCCCGGTGGCAGGAGCCGAAGCGTGGATGCTTCCTTATTCTACGCAGAAAAGCATTGCTTGTGTCAATGGTAAGGTGAAAGATGTTTCCAAAGTAGCCGGCGAATACCATTATTATACATTGAGTATGCAGATGAAAGATAAGATGGTGAGCTGCCCGGTGATGAATGCGGAAGGTCAGGTATTTGGTATTGCGCAGAAATCATCCGGTATTGATACGGTGACTACTTGCTATGCGGCGGGAGCTGCTTTTGCCATGTCGCAGAAAATCAGTGCCCTTTCTTTGGGAGACGC
>ERZ1504206.202-NODE-202-length-15362-cov-4.790031_pt1 | contig 15362 bp, 10 predicted proteins | sample MGYA00574884_ERZ1504206 | MGnify/ENA primary metagenome ERZ1504206 (study PRJEB39906, sample SAMEA3182109) | gut metagenome | biome: human; feature: gut; material: Stool; isolation source: human stools | place: Canada | collected 2013-04-23 ...
ATAGACATGGTAAGTAATATGGTTTTCAGTATAGACCGAATCGTAAAAAGCATCGTAATAGGGACTCGGGTAAGAAGAAAAGTATTCTATATATACCTCATCGTTGTAGATAAACATCGCATCCATATCAGAGAAATAACCTGACCAAAGACAAAAAGGACTATCATAACCACCCACAAACATATAAACAGAGTGAGAAGTTCCCTTCGCTATCATAAAACCATCTTCTCGTACCATACCGTTAGAGTTGGATGTATAAATAACGAATACATCTTTCGAGGAGTCATTGATGAATTTATATTCGTGACGTCCGGACCGTTCATACCGGGTAATCACCTCTTTTTCGCAACCGGTAGCCAATACGGGAAATAGGCACAGCAACAAAATTCGAGTGAGAGTTTTCATAGGCTTGCGGTTTTAGATTTTGTCATGCGGATGGTGATAACTGTATCTGTTCAAACAAATTTAATGATAACATCCCGAATATCAAAGTATATATACGGGCGTCTGTATCGCCGGATTTTAATATGGTGGTAATATCGCCCGTCTCGTCTGTCCGGATTGCAGGTCGGAAAAACGATGCTCTTTCGGCTGGCGAAGACGCGCCATTGGGATAATGGTAAATGAAAAGGAAGGGCTTCCCGGCCCTTCCTTTTCATTCAGTCGGTTCGTATCTCTTATTGGAGGCTCTTGAGGAACTCTTTCACCTCTACCGCTACGCTGGGGCCGTTGTAGCCGAACTTCTCGTCGAGTACCTTGTACGGTGCGGAGTATCCGAAATGGTTGAGACCGTGTATGAACCCGTCGTCGCCCACAAGGGTACGCAGGTTTACGGAGAGCCCCGAGGTGAGACCGTAGCGCGGTACTCCCGGCGTCAGTATCTCGCGGACATACGCCGTACCCTGGTCGCGGAACAGTCCCTCCGAGGGAACGGATATGATTCTCGCCGAAATACCCTCCTCTGCCAGGAGCTGTGCGGCGTCGGCCAGTGTGGAGACTTCCGAACCGTCTGCTATCAAGAGCACGTCGGGTTTTGCGACATCGGCTACCACGTAAGCCCCCTTGTGCAGTTTTTTCGCCTCTTTTTTGCGGTCGCCGGGCAGGTCTTTGATGTTCTGGCGCGAGAGGATGAGCGCTACGGGGCGCTGCTCCTCGATGGCGAATTTCCATGCGGCGACCGTCTCCTGGCCGTCGGCGGGACGCAGTACGACCATCGACCGTTCGCCCCGGTGGTTGTGGACGTGCTCCATGAGCCTTATCTGTGCCTCCTGTTCGATGGGCTGGTGCGTGGGGCCGTCCTCACCGACGCGGAACGAGTCGTGTGTCCAGATATAGACGACGTGCAGCCTCATGAGGGCCGACAGGCGGATGGCCGGTTTCATGTAGTCGGAGAAGACGAAGAAGGTACCGCATGCGGGAATTACGCCGCCGTGCAGAGCCATACCGTTCATGATGCAGGCCATGGTGAACTCGCTGACGCCCATCTGGAGGAACTGTCCGGAGAAGTCGCCTTTGGCGAAGGCTTTCGTCTTTTTGAGGAAGCCGTCCGTCTTGTCCGAATTGCTGAGGTCGGCCGAGGCGACTATCATGTTGCCTATTTTTTCCGCGAATACGCCCAGCACCTTGGCGGATGCCGCCCGCGTAGCGACGTCCTTGCCGGGGTCTATCGCATCGAAATCTATCTCGGGGAGTTTGCCGCTGAGGAAGGAATCGAGCTTTCCGGCGAGTTCAGGACTTTCACGGCGCCATTTGGCCTCCTCTTCCTTCATCCAGGCCACCCAGTTGCGCAGCTCTTTCGCACGTGCCTCGTACAGTTTGCGGCTCTGCGGGAAGATGGCGAACGGGTCGTCGGGATTGCCGCCGAGGTTGCTGATGGTTGCGGCGATGTCTGCACCGGCAGCCGAGAGAGGCTGTCCGTGGGTCGATACCTTGTTCTCGAAACTTTCGCCGTTCGCTCCGCGGGCCCCTTTCCCCATGACGGTCCTGCCGATGATGAGGGTGGGGCGTTCGGTCTCCCTGCCCGCTGCAGTCAGCGCTTCGCGTATTTGGTCGGGGTTGTGACCGTCTATGCTGATGACGTTCCAGCCCCATGCACGGTATTTGCCTGCGATGTCCTCGTTCATGACCTCCTCGACAGTGGTTGAGAGCTGGACGTTGTTGGCATCGTAATACATGATGTAGTTGCCGAGTCCGAGCAATCCGGCCATGCGGCCTACGCCCTGTGCCACCTCCTCCTGGATACCGCCGTCGGAGATGTATACGTATGTCTTGTGGGCCATCCATTCACCGAACCGTGCGACGAGGAAGCGTTCGGCAATGGCAGCGCCGAGCGCCATCGCATGTCCTTGTCCGAGCGGGCCGGAGGTGTTCTCTATCGCGTGTGCGAGGTCTGCCTCCGGGTGTCCGGGGGTATGGCTTCCCCACTGGCGGAAGTGCTGCAACTCTTCGGCAGGCATGATGCCGGCCAGTGCGAGGACCGAATAGAGCATCGGCGACATGTGCCCCGGGTCGAGGAAGAAACGGTCGCGGAACGGATAATCGAGTTTGTCGGGGTCATAGTTCAGGAACTCCGAATAGAGGATGTTGATGAAGTCGGCGCCTCCCATGGCTCCGCCCGGATGTCCCGATTTTGCCTTTTCGACCATTGCCGCAGACAGTATCCTGATGTTGTCCGCCGCCCTGTTGGTGATTGTGTTGTCCATGATTAATTAGTAGTGAATTTTATAGCTCTTCGGGTTCGTCACCCGACCGTGCCGGTATGCAACGGCATCGCAAATTTAGGTATTTCGTATGAAAGAAACACGGTTCCTCCCAACTATTTGTCGTTCCGTACTTTTTCCTGATAATCTGTCTGCCTTTGGTGGGGGCGTCGGCGGCTGGTTGTCGGGCTCTTCGTCGTGCGTTCATTTGGGAGCGAGTGACATACGGCTTACTGCCGGAACCGGATGCGGCCGGGGAAACGGCCGAAAGAACGGTCGGTGTGACTGTCGGCCTGAGAAGAGGGGAAGGCTGGCCGGATGTCCGTTGGTGCGTGAGGAAAAGAAAAACCGGCTGAAATCTTCAGCCGGTTTTTCTTTTTGTTCAGGAATACTTTAGAAAGGCCATTCCGTATCGCCTGATATTTCGCCTTCAAACGTGCAGACACCGCCGTTGAAGGATGCCAGGGTTTCCTGTTTGGTAATGGCTGAACCGGTTTCATCCATGATGAGGAGCAGGAAGAAGAACTGAGCATTTGTGCCTTCCAGTTCCATGTTTTCATTCACGGTGAATACCATGGGCGAACTGCACTGGAAGGCGAGGTAGTCGCTGCCCCGCTGGCCCCAGCCAATCTTGCCGTTGTAGTTCGCATCGCCGAAACCGTTCACGCGGCCGTCGAATATCATCTGCATGTTCTCTGCGTCGAATTCACCTATGAGTTTCGGCGAATCGCTTACGTCGAACATGTTCTCCATGATATAGGTTCCGTTAGCACCTTCCCGCAGGATAAGAGTCCACTCCGAGGGGGAACCGTTCGAGGTTTTGAAAGTGTACTGACCATACTGTACGGCCATGACATTCTCAATCGTGACGTTGCAGGTGTTGCTCGAACCGATGTTGGCGCCGTTGGCGCTTTCGATGGTGAGCGTAACGGTGAAGTCGTCGTTGATGGTAGGCTGCCATACCGGAATCATCTGTATGAACGAATCGTTGTTTTCCGTAATCTTAATCGTAGTCGATGTGATGAGCAGTACCTGGTCGATGTCGTCCACACCGGTTGCGGTGATATTGACGGTCACGGGGTATCCTCCGGGTTCGCCGGTGAGTTCGAGCGGCACAGTGAATAATCCCGAGTTTTCGCTTACCGTTACCGAAGTTTGTCCGAAATTGACCACGGCAGTGCCAGGGTCGATAGGACCTTCGTCCTTTTGGCAGGAAGAGAGTGCCGCAGCGCCCAATATGCTTAAGAATATTACTTTGATGTATTTCATAATGTGTTTGATTAACCGTTTATTACCAGTTCAATTGGTCCGAGATGTTCGGGTTGGATGTTTTTTCCGACTGCGGTATAGGCCATACGAAACGGTAGTCCGTAGCGGGGATGTTGAGGTAAAGGCCGGTGGTTACTACCAGCGAGCTTGCCTGCGGGTCCTGACCGGTACGGTCCATTGCGTCGCCCCACCTTTTGAGGTCCGCGATACGGTTGCCTTCCATGAACATCTCTTTGAGGCGTTCCTGCTTGATAGCGGCGAATACTTCGTCTATCGATGCGTACGGTGTGTAAGTATAGCCCGGGATACGTGCGGTAAGCAGTTTCTCGAGATACTTGTTGGCTCCGTCGAGATTGTTTGCCCGTGCATAAGCCTCCGCAGCCATCAGTACGAAATCTGCGCTTCGGTAAACGACTACGTTCTGCATGAGTTCGTTGGTCGTGGCCGTCGTATTCAGGGCCGGGTTACCGGGATACTTGGCGATGTATTTCACTCCGGTGTAGAGCGTCGTACCGCTGAGTATGGGCACGTCCGACCTGAAATATACCTGCGAACGGATGTCGTTGGAAGCATAGAGGTTCAGCAGCCATGCGGAGGGCAGATAGAGCGGCTGTACCTGTTTGCCGTCGTTGTACGGGTCTGCGCAGAACATGCTGCCGTATTGCGAACGGCCTTCGTTCAGGCTGGCGTAGAACTGGAACAGGATTTCCGTACCGTTGGTGTTGTTCTTCCACATGTCGGCGAATGCGTCGGCATTGTTGATGAGTATCGAGGCGTCTGCAATGGCAGCGGCAGCGGTGGCAGCGGCTTCATACTGGTCGGTGTGCAGCAGTATCTTCGCTTCGAGGCACTGGGCGGTCAGCGGAGAGAGATAATAATACTGCGTAGGATTGCCGAGCTCATTGTAGTAGCGCTCCAGAGCCTCCTTGCCTGCGGTGAGGTCTTTGTTGATGAAGTCGTACGTGTCGAACAGGGTAGACCTTTTATTCCTTGCGTTCACATCGACCTTGTCGGTCAGAATGATACCCCAGTCGGTCGTAGCCGTTTCAGGATTGTAGTCCTTGCAGTAGAACGTGGCCAGCTGGTGGTTTATCATGGCCCTGAACAGACGGGCTTCACCGATATAGAGGTTGAGCTGTTCGCGTTCGCTTTCCGTCATCTTATTTTCGTTGCCTTCTTCCAGCGAGTTGTCCCGTTCGATGAGTTCGTTGGCTTTCTGGATGAAGTAGTTAATCTGGTAGATACCGCCGTAGCAGTATGTCCAGAGCTGTTCTACGTAGCTGTCGTTGTCGGCAAACGTCCAGGTGTACTGGAAACCCATCTGGTTACCGTAATCCAGCGTAGCATTGATACCTTCCGCCTGCATGTTCACCGGGATGACGGTGTACGACGAGAAACACTGACGGGCGAAGTAGTAGAGGCTGAGGCGGAACTGGCCGGCGTCCTTGAAGGTAGTGAACGCCTGCTCTTCGGGTATCGCGTCGCCGTCAGGGTATTTGTCGAGATTACAACTTGCTATGCTTCCCGCGAGGAGCATTAGCAGTGCAACTTTCATTATATTTTTCATATAGTTGGTTTTATATTAATCGTTAATTATTAGAATACGAGTTCCAGACCGAAAGAGTACTGACGCGTGTTCGGGTACATACCGTAGATAATCGAGCTGTCGTATTCGGGGTCGTATCCGGTGTAGTTGGTGAGCGTCCAAAGGTTACGCATTACAACGGAGAATTTTACGCCCTGAATGAAGCCGGTCTTCTTGAGGAGCGACTGCGGCAGCTGGTAGGAGAGCGAGAGGTTCTTCAGACGCAGGTAGGAAGCGTTTTCCAGATATGCCGTGCTGTAGAGCGAAGTTTCGCCGTATTTCGGAATATTGGTAACCTGTCCCGGTTCGCGCCAGATGTTCTTCATGTATTCGGGGCGGGCTGTCCTCGGTACGATGTTGCTGCTTTCGTTGAAGAAGCGGTCGCCGTTGATGAGCCACTTGTCGAGCTGATATGCGAAGTTCACCTGGAGAGAGAGACCTTTCCAGCTTGCGCTCAGGTCGAAACCGCCGTTGTACGGTGCGATGTACTGCTTGTCGAGCGTAATGTATGCGGCGAGGTTGGTATCCTTTACGGGGTTGCCGTTGCCGTCGTCGTACATGGCCTTACCGTCGCGCGGGTCTACACCCATGAATACGGGCATGTAGAACGACCATGCGGATTTGCCTACCTCGTACGTACGGAACGAATCGGGCTGGGGAATCGAGGTCGTGGTGCCGTAAAGCTGGGTTATCTTGTTGTTGTTGTAGCCGAATACAGCGCCGATGGTGATGTTCCAGTCGTCGTTATGGAACAGGGTGGCGTTGATATCGAGGTCGACACCCTGGTTCTTCATCTTGAGGGCGTTTTCGCCTCTGGAGGTGATACCCGACGACGGAGGATAGGGTACGTCGTACAACATGTCGCTGGAACGGCGGTCGTAGTAGGTTGCCGAAACCGACAGCCAGTTGAACAGACCGAATTCGAGGCTTACGTTGAACAGGCCCTGTTTCTCCCATCCGAGGTAGTTGTTACCGGTGGATGCGAAGTATTTGCCCGATACGTCGCCGTAGTTGGCTCCCGTCGATACGAGGCGCAGGCTCGCATAGTTGCTGATGGAGGAGTTACCCTGCGTACCGTAGGTCACGCGCAGTTTGAGGTCGGTGAGTACGCGGTTGTCCTTGAGGAAATTCTCCTCCTTGATGTTCCACATACCGCCGATTGCGTAGAACAGCGCGTTGCGGTTGTCCTTACCGAACCGCGAAGATGCGTCGTTGCGGAGCGTGAGGTCGAAGGCGTATTTCCTGCCGTATTCGTAGTTCACGCGGCCGAAGAACGAGAGCATGTTGTAGCTGCTGTAACTTTCGCTGACGTCGGACATTTTGACTTGCGTACCTTTTCCTATCAGGTAGAGGGCATCGTCGATTTGGCCGCTCGAACCTGCCATGAATCCCTGCGAGTAGTAGTCGATGCCTTCCTGGCCGACGAGCAGGGTGATGTTGTGCATATCCTTGATAGGCTCGAATTTGTATTCGATGGTATTACTGGTCGAGAGGGTGTAGTACTGCGAGAACTGACGCGTACGGCTACCCGTACCGCCCGAGGCGAAGTGTGACGGGAGGGCGGTGAAGGTATAGGTGCTGTAAGCGCCGTCGATACCGTTCAGGCTGGTTATCGTGAGGCCCTTGACGGGAGTCAGCACGACGGAGAAGTTACCGTTGAGCAGATGGTTGTTGCCCCACTGCGGCGCTTTCTCCATGACGTAGTACGGGTCAATCATGTTGTTCGGGAAGAGAAGATAATCCTCTATCCGGCCGGTCTCTTCGTCGAAATACTGCCTGGTCATGTAGGTGGCCATGTATATCGGGAAGTTGGTTACCGACGTCGGGTTCAGACCCTGTGAGGTCATGGCTCCCTGAGTGGATTCGCGTTTGTCCACCGCTGCCGCGAGGTTGAGGTTGATACGCAGCCAGGAGTTGGCCTGTGCGGAGAGGTTGGTACGCATCGTGTAACGTTCCATGCTCGACTGCGGTGCCATACCGTCCTGGTTCATGTAACTTCCGGATACATAATAGCCGATGTTCTCGCTACCTCCGTTTACGGAAAATTCACCCGTGTAGGTAGGTGCGGTCTGGTAGATATAACGGAACCAGTCCACTGCGCCGAAGGTATCGAGCCTGTCCTTGTAGGTTGCGTAGTCTGTCTGCGAGATTTCGCCGAAATAGAGCTGCCAGTCGAGCAGGTCGTAGCCGTTCATCTGGCGGAACTTGTTGTTTACAGGGGTGGATACGCCGTAGTTGCCGCTGAAACGGAACTGGGCTCTCTGTGCCCTGCGGCTGCCCTTCTTGGTCGTCACGTAGATAACGCCGTTCGCAGCACGCGAACCGTAAATGGAGGTTGCGGATGCGTCCTTCAGCGTCACCATGTTCTCGATATCGTTCGAGTTGATGGCGAGGAACTGGTTGGCCGACGAGGGCATACCGTCGATGACGTAAAGAGGTTCGGTACCTGCACTGATGGAGCCCGCACCGTGGATACGGATGGACGAACTCTGGGAAGGTTCACCGGAACTTGTCATGACGGACATACCGGATACCTGGCCGGAGAGTGCGTCGGCGACGTTCATCACGGGTTTGTCGTTAAGAATGTTCGCATCCACGACGGAAACGGAACCCGTTACGGAACCCACCGAACGCGCCGAACCGTAACCTATCACGACCACCTGTTCGATTTGTTCGTTGTCTTCGGAGAGTTTCACATTCGCAACGGTCATGCCCGCCGTGATGGTTACCTCCTGTTTGGCGTATCCCAGGTATTCGAAAACCAGAACGGAATTCGCGGGAACGTTGTTGAGGGTGTATTCTCCTTCCATGCCGGTGACGGCAGCGTTCTGCGTACCTTTTACGACAACGGTCGCACCCATGACGGGTTCACCCGATGCCGCATCGGTTACGGTACCAGTTACCCGCTGATTCTGTGCGGCCAGTTGGAAGCACATTATCAGCATCGTGAAAACTGATAGTACGATTTTTCTCATACGAATTAATTTTAGTTTGTGTTGTTAAATGTGATGACCTTTCTTCTTGTGCTTAGCTTGTTTTAAAGTTTCTTTCATTTCCTGCATGGCATCATCCCTTTGTCGGATTCGGCCGCCGTTTTCTGCGGAGCCATGCCGTGTTGCGTATATTTTAAAGTTGAACATGCGGCACCGTTACCGCGACCTTTCGCTGAAAGCCACGGTAACAGAGATGAATACTTTCGTTTGCAATGCGTCTTGCTTGTCGCCCGTACATAGTGCGATAGTGCTGCCGCGGTTTTGGACATCACACACGGCGGAACGAAGATACGGATATTTTGTAAAAACACAAAAAAAACCGAGAAAAACAGGGCTGCGGCGAGGAATAGGGGCGGTTCGGGCGTGAAGTGCCGAACCGCCGTAGGACTTTTTTGAAAGATTGTTTTTTATCGTTCCGGTTGTCGGTAAACCGATGTTCCGGCTATATCCGCAGTGCGGATGTTGCGAATCTTTCGAAATGTGCGATAGTTGGCGATTTGTCGTTTTTTGCCGCAGGGACGGACCGGAGCCGTTTGCGGACAGGACGGGCGGAGAACGCCGCGGGGGTACACTCCGTCCGGAAGGTGTTATGCGGGGGTGGTTTCGAGGTATTCCCGGAGGATGAGCGCGTGGTTTTCGGCGGCGTTCCGGGAGGCGAAGAGCAGGGTGACTGTGGGGAGTTCCCGTATCTTCCCGGCGAATGCTGCCGCCGTCCCGGAGTGTTCCAGTTCCGACAGGTACCGTTTCCGGAATTCATCCCATCGGCCCGCCGGGTCCTGATGGTACCATGTGCGGAGCGCGGCGGACGGGGCCACCTCCTTTTCCCAGGAGTCGTAGTGAAGCGCATCCTTGCGGATGCCGCGCGGCCACAGCCTGTCGACCAATACCCGGTAGCCGTCGTCGGGGGATTCGGGTTCGTAAACCCTTTTGATGCGTATGCGTGTCATGGCGGAAATTTTTCCGCATGAGGGGGCAAAAAGTATGCCTTGCCGTCGGGGGGCGGTCAGAGGTAGCGGACGATACGTTCCAGCGCCATTCCGCGCGAGCCTTTCAGCAGGACTACCTTGTTTTTGACGTAAGCGAGCCGTTCCCGGAGGTAGAAGAGGGCGGCATCCATGTCGGGGAAGGTCATGAGCGACATTTTCTGTGTCGCTTCCCGCAGGTCGGCCGCGGCTGCGGCGTCGCAGAACTCCTGCCCTATCAGGACTACCCGTTTGAAATCCATGCCGAGTATCAGCTCCAGTATGGCACGGTGTTCCGCGGCGCTCCATTTGCCCAGTTCCAGCATGTCTCCGAGAATGGCTATCTTCTCCGATTTGGTCGCGTCCAGGTCGTAAGGTGAAAGTTTGCCGAACCAGTCGAGGGCTGCCCGCATGCTCGACGGATTGGCGTTGTAGCAATCCGCAATGACGATATTGTTTTTCGTACGTATTATCTGAGAGCGGTTGATGGTCGGGGCATAGTCCCGAATGGCGCCGTAGAGTTCTTTCTCTCCCACGCCGAAGTGGCGCCCGATGGTCGCTGCCGCGGCGATGTTGAAGCGGTTGTAGTTCCCGACAAGCTGGCTTTTGAGGCCGTCAGCCGCCTCGGCTCCGTACCGGACCGTTTTCAGCGTAGGGCGCTGTGCGGCCATTGCGGCCAGCGTCGCATCGTCCTGCCGGACGAAAGCCACTCCTCCGTCGGCCGCCAGCCGGTCGTAAAGCTCCCCTTTGGCGGCCTTCACCCCCTCTTCGTCTCCGAAGCCTTCGAGGTGTGCCTTGCCGATGTTGGTGACGATGCCGTAATCGGGTTTTGCGATACGACACAGGGCGGCTATTTCGCCCGGGGCGCTGGCCCCCATTTCGACGATACCGAATTCGATGCCGGCGGGCATGGCCAGCAGCGTCAGCGGGACGCCGATGTGATTGTTCAGGTTGCCCTGTGTGGCATATACCCGGTATTTCTGCGACAGGACGGCATGTACGAGCTCTTTCGTGGTGGTCTTGCCGTTGGTACCGGTGATGGCGAGTATGGGGATACCCAGCCGCGTGCGGTGCATGGCTGCCAGCTCCTGCAACGTCTGGAGTACGTTATCGACAAGGAAATAATCCCTGCCGGGATTCGTCCCTGAAGGAATGGCTTCGGGGTCGTCCACCACGGCGAGGGCCGCACCCTTCCGCAGGGCTTCGGCCGCGAAGGCGTTGCCGTCGAAGGAGGGGCCGCGCAGGGCGAAGAAGATGGCGCCTTCGGGAATGTGCCTGCTGTCGGTAGTGACGGCAGGATGCGCCGTATAGAGGTCGTACAGTTCCGATATTTGCTGTTGCGATGGCATGTGGCTGAGGGTGTATGGTGCGGGCGTTAAATGAATCTGTCTCCTTTGGTGAAGCGTGCGGTGTCTATGAACTTCTTGATGTTCTGCTCGTTCTCTTTCGGACATATCATCAGCACGTCTTCGGTGTCGATGACGATGAATTCGTCGAGTCCCTCCACCACGGCGAGTTTCCCCTCCGGTTTTTTGATGAGGCATCCGTGCGTGTCGAACAGGATGCAGTCCGGACTGTCGGTATTGCCGTCGGCATCCTTGGGAAGGTATTCGTAAAGCGAACCCCATGTGCCGATGTCGCTCCAGCCGAAATCGCCGCAGCGCACATAGACGTTGTTCGCCTTCTCCATGATACCGTAGTCTATCGAAATGGCACGGCATTCGGGGTAGATGCGTGCTATTCCCTCCTGCTCCCGGTCGGTGCCGTAGTCTCCCTCGATGGAGGCGAAGAGCTGGCAGGTTTCGGGCAGCATCCGGTTCATGGACTCCAGTATCGTGCGGGTCTGCCAGACGAATATTCCTGAATTCCAGAAAAATTCTCCCGACCGGAGGAAGGCTTTGGCCAATTCCAGATTGGGCTTTTCGGTGAAGGTCTTCACCTTGTTCAGACCGTCCCGGCGCATGGGCTGGTCTACCTGTATGTAACCGTAGCCGGTCGCCGGACGGGTAGGCTGTACGCCGATGGTCACCAGTGCCTCGTGCGAGGAGGCGAACTCGACCGCCTCTTCCACGACGTTCCGGAAAGCCGGTTCATTGAGAATGAGGTGGTCCGACGGCGTGACTATCATGGTGGAGTCCGGGGCGGTGGCCTTCAGCCGGAAAGCGGCGTAGGCGATGCAGGGTGCGGTGTTGCGGCCGAGCGGTTCGGCCAGTATCTGTTGCGGTGCGATTTCCGGCAGCTGTTCGAGTACGAGGTCGCGGTAGGTGCTGTTCGTGACGACGAGAAAGTTTTCTGCCGGGACGAACTCCGCGAACCGTTCGAAGGTGCTCCGGATGAAGGTTTTCCCCGTTCCTAAGATGTCGAGGAATTGTTTGGGCCTGCCGCTGCGGCTGATGGGCCAGAAGCGGGTTCCGGCCCCGCCGGCCATGATAACGCAATAGATATGGCTGTTCATCGCTTTGGGATGGTTTGTGATTGCTGTCGAAACAATGATTTCATCTTCCGGCTTGCATTTCGGACCGGATAAACAAAAGTAGGAAAAAATAGCGCATCGGCCAAACGCTTTCCGCTGCGAATTGCACCCGTTCCGTTGTCGTGTTCCGTCGGCCGCCACCGCTCGCCGGAACACGGAGAGTTCTTCGGGGCGGCTGCCGCTCTTTCCCGTCTGCCGTCAGTAGGCCGTTTTGTCCGGCTTCGCGCTCCAGAGGCGGAAGGCTTCGAGTGCCTCGCTGCGCATCAGCTCCTGTGAGGGGAGCCGCCGTTCGGAGCGCGGCAGGGCCAGTTCGTCGTATATCAGCGAGTCATCGAAACCGATGGCCTTCGCGTCCTCTTTCCCGTTGGCGAAATATACCTTGTCCAGCCGCGCCCAGTAGATGGCGCCCAGGCACATGGGACATGGCTCGCAGGAGGTGTATATTTCGCATCCGCTCAGGTCGAACGTACCCAGCCGCCGGGCCGCTTCCCGTATCGCCTGCACTTCGGCATGGGCCGTGGGGTCGTTCTCGGCCGTTACGCGGTTGGTGCCCGTCGCCACGATTCGGCCGTTGCGGGCGATGACCGCCCCGAACGGGCCTCCGCCTTTCGCCACGTTGGCTACCGAGAGGGCGATGGCCTTTGTCATCAACTCTTCTTTCGTCATGGTATCGCAGTATTGTTCTGTATGTACGGCTCTGTCGGTGAACAGGATACCGTTCAGATGGTCCGTTTCGTGCTGGAAGATGACCGCTGTATAGCCCGTGACCCGCTCCGTAGTGTCGGAGCCCCGGAGAGTCCGGTAGTGTACGGTAATCTCCTGCGGGCGTACCACCGTTCCGACGATGCCCGGAATGGAGAGGCATCCCTCCTGTCCGGCGGCCGTGTCGTCCCCGTAGCCGGTTATCTCAGGATTGACGTACAGTTCGAAAGGTTCGCCCGGTTTGTCGAAACGCTGTACGGCGATGAGACGGCGCAGGATACCTACCTGCGGTGCGGCGATGCCTACGCCCTCGTTCGCGGGGTCACGTACGGTCGCCAGCATGCCGGCGACCAGCCGTTCGAACTCCTCCGTGTGCAGCATTCCGTCGTCCAGCGGTTTCGATTGGGTACGCAGAAGGAGGGAGTCGTTGCGGTCGTTCACGGAGAGCAGGCGCATCGGGCCGCCGTCGGGTCTTATCAGTGCCTGTTCTTCGTCCGTGAAGCCTCGGTCGGATGTTTTCGGTCCGCATGCGGCGAGTGCGGTGCAGGTCAGCAACAGGGCGGCCGTTCGGAGAATGGAGGCTGGCTGGTACATGGTTCGTTTTTTGTTGTCGTTCATTGTCGTTTGGCCTGCTGCGTACCGGCAGTCCGATTGGCTCCGTCTACCGGATGAACCGGCTTTCGTCCACGTCGTACAGTCCCGTATCGAGCAGGCGCAGGGAGGGTATGACCGGCAGGGCTACGAAAGAGAGTGTCGTGAAGGCGTCTATGCGGCGGTTCACGCCCATGCCATGGGCGTGCTTCTCCAGACGATGTATCGTTTCGGCGACCGTGGCGGCATTCTCGGCGGACATCAGGCCGTATGCCGGCAGGGGAAGTTCGCCGACAATCCTGCCGCCGGAGGCTATCGTATATCCGCCGCCGAGTTCACGCAGCCGGTTGCATGCCACGGCCATGTCCGCTGCGTTGTCACCGGCGCAGACCACGTTGTGTGCATCGTGCGAGACGCTGGTGGCGACGGCTCCGTTGCGGATGCCGTACCCTTTGAGCATGCAGACGGCGATGTTGCCGTTCCTGCCGTGGCGTTCCACCGTGGCCAGGCGTGTCAGTCCCCGCCACTCCCCATCGGCCAGCGGTGTTTTGCGTGTGAGAAGCTGTCCCTCCACCAATTCGATGGCCACCTTTTTCATCGTATCGGGCAGGGTGAAGTCCGCTGCGTGCATCTCTCTGAAACGGACGGTATTCGGGAAGTCGCGGCGCGGGGCGGCGCCGCAGCCTGTCGTGCCGGTGAGACGGCCTTCCGCGGCGACCAACCGGCCGTCTTTTATGACATAGACGATGCGGTTGCAGGCGTCGTCCGTGACGACGAGGTCGGCAACGTATCCTTCGCGGACGTTGCCGCGGTCTTCCAGACCGTAGAAACGGCAGGGGTTCCAGGAGGCCATGCGGGCCGTTTCGCCCCATCCGAAGTCCAGCCGGCGGGCCATGCGGACGATATAGGAGATGTGTCCTTCCGCTGCGATGGTGGCCAGGTGCTTGTCGTCGGTGCAGAACGCGAACCGCGCGGTGTCCAGCCCCCGCTCTTTCACGCAGCGCAGCAGTACCTCCGCGTTGCGGGCCGCACTCCCTTCCCGGATATAGATGTTCATTCCCTTCCGGTAGCGCTCCAGCATGCCTGCAGCGTCGGTACACTCGTGGTCGTTCCGGATACCGGCCCCGATGTAGGCGTCCAGCAGGTCGGCCGGCATGCCGGCCGTATGGCCGTCGATGGTCTTGTCGCGGAAGAGGGCGATTTTCTCCATGATTTCCGGACGGCGTTCGGCTACGTCGTAGAAACACATCACTTCGCCCAGCCCGGCCACGTCGGGGCGTTCGGCGAATTCCCGCATCGCATCGGCGAGGAACTCGCCCGCGCCGTTGGTGTCGAGCATGGTGGCGGGGACGCTCGAAGGAACGGCGGTGAAAATGCCGACGGGGGCTGCAGCGGCCTCGTCGAGAAAACTCCGCAGTCCTTCGGCTCCGGCCACGTTCACCACTTCGTGCGGGTCGGCTATCACGCATGTGGTACCGTGCGGCAGTACCGCTTCTCCGAAGGCGGCGGGGAGTACCATGCTCGACTCGATGTGTACGTGCGCATCCACGAAACCTGCCGTGACCACCAGTCCCGTGCAGTCCAGCGTTTCGGCTCCGGCGGCCGGAAGACCTTCTCCGACTGCGGCTATCCGGCCGTCCCGGACGAGTACGTCGGCACGGGAGACCGTTCCCTGCTGACCGTCCGCCACGGAACCGCCCTTCATCAATATTGCTTTCATGTCGTTCCTTATTAAAATTGATGTTCCCGGTACAAAAATGGGGATTTCTCCCGGATTTGCAGGATTTCCGGCCGGATTTTAATCCTTCGGTGCTCCCGTTTTCCGAAAAGGGCAATAACCGGAAGCGGACGACGTTGTAGGTGAAACGGAGTGCGGGGGCCGGCACGGTGGAAATAACCGGCGGAATGGGGCATCGGTCGTTCGGATTTATTACCTTTGCGGAAGAAACGGGTGAAAACAGAGAGAAAGACATGAAAGCAAAGCTTATCACGCTGCCCAATATCATTACGCTCGCCAATCTGCTGTGCGGTACGCTGGGCATTATATCGATGGTGTCGCTCCTGTCTCTTATACACATCTGACGCTGC
>ERZ1504206.212-NODE-212-length-14795-cov-3.551085_pt1 | contig 14795 bp, 9 predicted proteins | sample MGYA00574884_ERZ1504206 | MGnify/ENA primary metagenome ERZ1504206 (study PRJEB39906, sample SAMEA3182109) | gut metagenome | biome: human; feature: gut; material: Stool; isolation source: human stools | place: Canada | collected 2013-04-23 ...
GATTGACGCTGTCCACTACCTCCTGGCGTAACACACTCAGTTTCCATTCGGCACTCAGCGGTGGCAACTCCTCGCCTGTTTCCAGATAATGCCTCACCTCCTTGAATATCCATGGGCGGCCAAAGCTGGCACGACCTATCATGATGGCATCCACTCCATAAAGATCGAAACACTCCTTTGCCCTTTGGGGACTGGTGATATCGCCGTTGCCAATGATGGGAATATGCATACGCGGATTTTTCTTTGCTTCACCGATAAGTGTCCAGTCAGCCTCACCGGTATACATTTGTGCACGGGTACGACCGTGTATGGTGAGTGCGGCAATGCCACAATCCTGTAATTGCTCTGCCAGCTCCACGATAATCTTGTTGTTCGCATCCCAGCCCAGGCGGGTTTTTACGGTAACCGGTATCTTTACGGCATCTACCACGGCACGGGTAATCTCCAGCATCTTGGGAATATTCTGCAACATACCTGCACCGGCTCCCTTGCCCGCTACGCGCTTCACGGGGCAGCCGAAGTTAATATCGAGAATATCCGGACGCGCCTCCTCTACGATGCGGGCGGCTTCCACCATGGTTTCGGTATCTTTGCCGTATATCTGTATGGCTACCGGTCGTTCCTCATCACTGATATTCAGCTTCTGTTCGGTCTTGCTGACGGAGCGTATCAGGGCATCGGCAGATACGAATTCCGTGTACACCATGTCGGCACCGAACTTCTTGCACATCAACCGGAATGCAGGGTCGGTGACGTCTTCCATCGGAGCTAAAAATATGGGGCGTTCGCCCAAGTCTATGTGGCCTATCTTCATGAATCGATTGAACTAAATGATTATTTCGCTGCAAAAATACGGAAAAAAGCCTACCTTTGTATCATTCATTTATTTAACTAATATGGAATTATGAAAAAAGGTTTGGTTTTAGTTGTGATGTGTGTAGCAATGTTGTTTGCTGCCGCACCTTCGGCTTCGGCACAAGCACCGAGTGATGAGTACAAGGCTACATTGGAAAAAATGCTGGAACTATCCGGTTCTATGGCGTCGGCAAAGGCTATGGTGCCACAGATGATTTCTATGTTGAAACAACAATCATCGGCATCGGTTTCTTTTTGGGATGGCTTTCAGAAGAAATGGGAAGGAAAGTTTGGCAGTAAGCTGGCGGAACTTTACGCTCCTGTTTATCAGAAATATCTGACACTGGATGATTTGAAGAAAATTGTTGCTTTCTATGAATCGCCTGTAGGAAAGAAACTGGGCGCTTCTACTCCTGCCATGATGGCTGAGGGCATGCAAATAGGACAAAAGTTGGGAATGGAGATTGCCACTGAACTTCAACAGGAATTGCAGGCACAGGGAAAATAGTTACAAGTTACGAGCTACAAGCTACAAGGGGCTACGCTATACTCCGAAAGGTACTCGTAGCTTGTAACTCGTAGCTTATTAAATATATGATTTTATGGATTTAAAGGACTTTGAAATCATGGCCCCTGTCGGCTCGCGCGAATCACTTGCGGCGGCCATCCAGGCAGGTGCCGATTCCATCTATTTCGGTATTGAAAACCTGAATATGCGGGCCCGTTCGGCTAATACATTCACTATTGAAGACCTTCGGGAAATAGCGCAGACGTGCGATGAGCACGATATGAAGAGTTATCTTACCGTTAACACTATTATTTACGATCAGGATTTGGCATTGATGCGCACCATCGTAGATGCGGCCAAGTCGGCGGGTATCTCTGCGGTGATTGCGGCGGACGTAGCTGTGATGAGCTATGCGCGGCAGATCGGTCAGGAGGTACATCTCAGTACGCAACTGAATATCTCGAATGTGGAGGCCCTGCGCTTCTACGCACAATTTGCCGATGTTGTGGTACTGGCACGCGAGTTGAATCTGGAACAGGTAGCGGAGATTTATCGTCATATCTGCGAGGAGAATATCTGTGGTCCCGGCGGAAAGCCTATTCGTATCGAAATGTTCTGTCACGGTGCTCTCTGTATGGCAGTGTCGGGAAAATGCTATCTTTCTCTGCACGAGATGAACCACTCTGCCAACCGGGGTGCCTGCATGCAGGTGTGCCGTCGCTCTTACACGGTGCGTGATAAGGAGACGGATGTGGAACTGGATGTGGACAACCAATATATCATGTCTCCCAAAGACCTGAAAACCATCCATTTTATGAATAAAATGCTGGATGCAGGTGTACGTGTGTTCAAGATAGAAGGACGTGCCCGTGGCCCGGAGTATGTACGCACGGTGGCGGAATGTTACAAAGAAGCCATCCGTTCTTACCTGGACGGCACCTTTACCGATGAAAAGATAGCCGCGTGGGATGAACGTCTGAAGACTGTATTCAACCGTGGCTTCTGGGATGGGTATTATCTCGGACAACGCCTCGGCGAGTGGACGAAGAACTACGGATCGGCCGCTACGGAACGGAAAATATATGTAGGTAAGGGTATCAGATACTTTTCTAATATCGGTGTTGCCGAGTTCCTGGTAGAAGCTGCCGAACTGAATGTGGGAGACAAGTTGCTGATTACAGGTCCCACTACAGGAGCAGTATTCACTACGCTCGATGAAGCTCGTGTAGACTTGAAACCGGTGCAAACCGTGAAGAAAGGACAGCATTTCTCGATGAAAGCGGACAAAATACGTCCCAGTGACAAACTCTATAAGCTGGTTTCTACAGAAGAACTGAAGAAGTTCAAGGGACTGGATATTGAGAAAACACGTGGATGATACACTTTTGATACAGTTATATTGAATATGGAAAAGTATATCTATGAGTTAGAGATGAAGGTGCGCGATTACGAGTGTGATCTGCAAGGCATCGTGAATAATGCAAATTACCAGCACTATTTGGAGCATACCCGTCATGAGTTTCTGCTATCTACCGGTGTCAGTTTTGCGGGATTGCACGAACAGGGAGTCGATCCCGTAGTGGCACGTATCAACATGGCGTTTAAAACTCCTCTGAAGAGCGGTGATGAGTTTATTTCCAAACTCTATATGAAGAAAGAAGGCATCAAGTATGTTTTCTATCAGGATATTTTTCGGAAGAGTGATGATAAAGTAGTCATAAAAGCAACAGTCGAAACGGTGTGTCTGGTGAATGGACGACTGAGTGACAGTAAGCTTTTTGATGAGATATTTGAGGCATACCTCTAAAATATCACCACAGAGTAGCACTGAGTCTCACAGAGTTTTTTTTTATGTGAATAATTACCTCTGTGAGACTCAGTGTTACTCTGTGGTGAATTGAGTTTGTACAACCATGAACAACGACGAACGAATTTGCAGTATAGCCCTCACGCTTTGCCCCGGTATAGGACATATCGGGGCAAAGCGTTTAATAGACGGTATAGGAAGTGCTGCCGGAGTCTTTTCTCAACGTAAAGAACTGCCTGAATTGCTCCCCGGTGTGAGCCCTACTATAGTCACTGCCCTCGATAATCCTGCCGCTTTCCTGCGTGCCGAACACGAAATGGAGTTCGTGGAGAAGAATCGCCTTACTTGTCTGACCCTCAAAGATGAAGCTTATCCGTCTCGTTTGCGCGAATGTGAAGACGCTCCGATAGTCCTCTTCTTCAAAGGGCATACCGATTTCAATTGTCTTCGTGTCATCAATATGGTCGGTACTCGCAATGCCACAGAGTATGGCAAGCAATTCTGTGTAGATTTCCTGCGTAATCTTTCCTCTCATTATCCTGATGTGCTGGTAGTCAGCGGTCTGGCTTATGGCATTGATATCCATGCCCATCGCGCTGCCCTGGCCAACAACCTTTCCACCGTGGCTGTCCTTGCTCACGGACTGGATCGTATCTATCCTTATGTTCACCGTAAAACTGCCATTGATATGCTGGACAACGGTGGACTCCTTACCGAATTCCTCACCGAAACCAATCCTGACCGGCATAACTTTGTCAGTCGTAACCGTATTGTGGCAGGTATGACTGACGCAACCATCGTTGTGGAGTCTGCCTCTAAAGGTGGTTCGCTGATTACGGCAGACCTTGCTATAGACTATCATCGAGATTGTTTCGCCGTTCCGGGACGCATTTCTGACGCTTCTTCAAGAGGGTGCAATCTATTGATACAAGATAATAAGGCCGCTCTCATTCAGTCTGCCGAAGATTTTATAAAAGCCATGGGCTGGACTCATGAAGAGAAGCTTGCCAAACCGGAGGGCATCCAGCGCAATCTCTTCCTTGAACTGACAGGAGAGGAAGAATTTGTCATTCGTATTCTTACCCGTCAAGGGGATTTACATATTAATGCACTGGTTGTAGAAACAGATATCCCCATAAATCGTATGATCAGCTTGCTCTTTGAGCTGGAAATGAAAGGTGTTGTAAAGGCATTAGTAGGTGGAGTGTATCATTTGTTGGGATATTGATTCAAATTTCAGGGGCTTTTTAGCCATTGTTGGACGTGAATAGATACCACCCGTTTTTTGGGGAAATATCCTTCTTCAAAAGCAAAAAAATGCACATATATTTGCAGATGAAGTAGAATCCTAAATTGAAAGATTATGAAAACAGAAAAACATGTTGTTATCCTTTGGCTAATCATATCATTATTGCTGCCTACACTTGCCTGTGCGCAGTATAAATTTGATAATGTACTGTATGGGGCGGCTTATTATCATGAATACATGCCGACAGATCGATTGGATAAAGATATCCAAATGATGAAAGATTGTGGACTTTCAGTTGTTCGTGTCGGAGAATCATCGTGGGGCTTGTTTGAACCTCGTGAAGGCGAGTTTGAATTCGCATGGATGGATCGGATAATAGATAAGATGCATCAGGCAGGTATAAAAGTAATTTTGGGAACTCCCACTTATGCTATACCAGCCTGGATGGCAGAAAAACATCCGGATGTGTTAACTGCTTACGAACGAGGCAATAAGGCATATTATGGAACCCGCCAGAATATGGATATATCGAATCCTGCCTATTTGTTCTACAGTGAGCGTATCATTCGCAAAATGATGGAGCACTATGCCAATCATCCTGCCATTATCGGATATCAGGTGGATAATGAAGCTACTGCACGTGGAACTAATAATCATGACTTTTTTGTTGGATTCAGAAGCTATATTAAAGAGAAGTTTGATAATGATCTGGATTCTTTAAACAAAGCCTGGGGCCTGAATTATTGGAGTATGAACATTCATAGTTGGGAAGAGTTCTATACCAGAGATGGTGTTACTAATCCCTCGTACAAAAATGAGTGGGAACGTTATGGCCGTAAAAGGATTGCTGATTTTCTGAATTGGCAGGTAGATATTGTCAATGAATACAAACGGAAAGATCAATTTGTAACACATTGTTTTATGCCTGCTTTTCATGAAATAGATCAGGTGGAAAGTTTTCGTCAGATGGAGTATCCTGCGATTAATCCATATCATAGTGTGCAAGATGGCCAGAATGGCAGGTTAATATCATATTCGGGCGACCACATGAGGACTGTTGCTAAAGGCAACTATCTGATAACTGAAACGAATGCTCAAACCACCGGTTGGGATGCGAGGTATCAATATCCGCCTTATGATAATCAGCTCAGACAAAATGTATATTCACATTTGGCATCCGGGGCAAACATGGTAGAATATTGGCACTGGCACTCTATACATTATGGTCAAGAGACCTACTGGAAGGGAATTTTGGGACATGATCTTGAACCAAACCGCATTTATCATGAGTTTACTGCCGTGGCAAAAGAATTGAAGAATATAGGTAGTAAATTGGTTAATCTTAAAAAGAAGAATGACGTAGCTATTCTTTACAGTCATGATTCGTATTATGGATTAAGATTCATGCCTTATACTCATGGAGATAATTATCCGGTTGAAATGTTGCACTCTTCGCTTTATAATATGAATATAGAAACGGATATTGTTCATTGCGATAAAGTGAGTGATTTCTCGGAATATAAAATGTTGATTATACCTCCTCTCTATATTGTTACCGATGAACTGTTGGAAAAGATAGATGCTTTCGTGAAAAATGGTGGTAAGGTTATCATGATGTATAAGAGCGGTTACTGTAATGAACATTCTGCGGTTAGAGCTATGTTGGCTCCCGGTCCTTTACGTAAAGCATGTGGATTTTATTATCAGGAGAGTTCTACAATTGGATGGATGGAGCTGAAAGATAATCCGTTCGGACTAGATAATAAGAAGGCCATTGGTGAAATTATAGAATTCATTATACCCGAAACAGCCCAACCTTTGGCTTATGCTGATCATCCTTTCTTCGGGAAGTGGCCCGTAATAACTGAGAATAGTTATGGTAAAGGATCACTGGTATATATTGCTTCATATCCTTCGCAAGAGTTGTTTGAGAAGATAGTTCGTACAGAGGCAGAAAAGGCTGGCATTGTTTCCGATGATGAATATAAATTCCCTATAATAGTGAAGAAAGGAACGAATGATAAAGGTCGTACTATTCGCTATATATTTAATTATTCACCGACTTCTCAAGAGGTGGAATACAATTATGCATCCAAGGGAAAGGAACTGCTGAAGAACAGGACATTGAGCAAAGGCGATTCGATGACGATTGCTCCATGGGATTTGTTGATTGTTGAAGAGTGATATTTTTTCAAGATAAAATGAGTTCTTGCTTTATGAAAATAGATCAGGAATTCATTTTATCTAAGGACATATCTCATTTGGAACTATCTTTTTCCTACCTTTGCTTTCGCAACTATATTATTATGCTATGAAATACCTGTCCTTTTTTATACTTCTGTTTATTGGAGAACTGTCCGTAAGCGCACAGCACATGTTCTCCAGACAATTTCCATTCTTCAACCAACTCTCTTCCAATGAGATTTTCAGTATTCATCAGGATAGGGAAGGATACTTCTGGATAGGTACCACGAATGGTCTGGCACGCTATGACGGCTATCAGTTAAATACATTCCGTACAGACTATAAAAATCAGAATCTGCTGACTGACAATGGAATTACTGCTATTAATGACAATGATCTGTATGTATGGATTGGTACGTGGAAAGGGCTGAACCTGTATAATAAGCAGACCTGTCAGATTACTCCTTTCTCAGATGTACGGCTCCTGGATAAGGTGGTGGATGCTATAACAGTCGACAAGGATGGGAATGTTTGGGTAAGCGCCGGTGGAATGATATACCGATGCGATTCTACCGCGCATATTATAAAGGAGTATGAAGTTGGAAATATTCAGGAGGGATATGCTATTAGCAATATCTATGTAGATCAGCAAAAGCAACTTTGGGCAGTGGGATCACGAGGTATATTCAGATATGAGCCCGAAACTGATTCTTTTTTCCGTTATCCGCCATTGGGTAACGGACATACCGCATATATTATGCATCAGGATAATTCCGGTAATTACTGGATCGGTACATGGGGGGAAGGTTTATGGCAATTCTTTCCCTATGCACAGAAAGGAGGACACTATAAGAAACATAATATAGCTGCTTCGAACAATAAAGAAACCGGCATTGAATCCATTCTTTTCAGTATAGAGCAGGATGATACGTTTGGTTATCTCTGGATGCTTTCGTATGCCGGGCTCCATGCATTTAAATACACAGATGAGGGAACACTGGAAAAGGTGGATATCAACCATCTGGTTGATACGCACATGATGTACACCCGGATATGCAAGGACAGGGAGGGTAATCTGTGGTTGCCTTCGTATGATATGGCGTACACTATCTTTTTCGATAATTCGAACATAGATAATTACCTTCTTCCTCAACTGAAGGAAGAGATGGGATGGGATGCCAATGTTATGAATCTTTGTCAGGGAAGTGATAGTACTATGTGGTTCAGGCAGGACAGATACGAATTGTGTATGTACGATTATTCACGGGATACATTTGCTGGTACAGGTGTGGGTGAGATTAATGCCATTATCAGATCTCTTCATAAACCCGGTGTCTGGGTTAATTCAAGTCGGACTCCTCATGTCATGAGATTGACACAACGGAACATGAAGGTGCAGATAGAAGAAGACATCAATATAGGAGGAGTTACAGGGTTACTTGAGGATAAAGTTGGTAATCTGTGGATATCCAGATGGACGGATATAAATGTGAAACGTCCTGATAAAGATGACTTGGTAGTTTCGGGTAGTGACGTTCCGGTAATGACTTCCCTGTTCAATGATGTAAAGGGAGAAGTTTTAGGGTTGTCTCACGAGAGCAAAATCTATCGGCTGAGTTGTGCCGACGGGCGGATTACCTGTGAATTAAAAGGCAGTGTTTCTTCTCTTCTGGAAAAGGAAGAAGTGAACAGTGTCTGCATTGACCGGGAAGGACGGTTGTGGCTGAACACTACTTTGGGAAGAATACTGCGGTCTGACGAAACGATGCATAAGTTTGAAAATGTATCACTGGATAATGAGATAGATGACTGTACTGTATTAGGATTACTTTCCGATAAGAACAGTGTGTGGATTATCACCAATAAGAAAGTACTTCAATATAATATTGATTCGCAGACTTTTCAGCACTATTCTACTGCTGATGATAATATTATGGTAGATGTTTTCAGGTATAAGGCTATCAGCCTGGACGGTTGGGGCGGGCTCTATGTGGGCGGACACCGTGGATTCATACATATTCGTCCCGTTAATGCATCGGTGGTGAACAGGGCTCCTATGAGCTTGCATATCACAGATGTCAAAGTTGAAGACAAAAGTATCTTCTTCGGCAATGCGGAAGCCTCGGGAGAGAATACGATACATAAGATTTTCCTTGGTCCGGATGATCGGAATATTGAGATTTTCTTTTCTTCGCTTTTGTATTCGTTGAATGCGGGATGTCGCATAGCGTATCAGTTGGAGGGGGTGGATCATTATTGGATCTATTCGGATAACAACAGAAATTCCGCCTTCTATAACCACCTGCCGAAGGGAACGTATAAACTCCGTTTGAAGTTGGAATATGAGCGAGGTAAGTGGACTGAAGGCGAGGTATTGCTGACCATTGTGAAAGAGCCTGCCTTCTATGAAACCTGGTTTGCATATCTTGTTTATGTCATTTTCATCGGATTGTGCTTTTATGTGGTAATCCGGCTTTATATGCGTCGCATTAAACTGAAGAGTGAAGTGAGATTGCAGGAAGAACTGACGCGTACCAAGCTGACTTACTTCACCAATGTTTCCCATGAGTTGCTGACACCGCTTACCGTCATATCCTGCATATCGGATTATCTGGATCAGAAGGTTCCTGCCGTGCGGCAACAGTCCGTCATGCTCAAGGCTAATGCGGAGAAGTTGAAGCGACTGATACAGCAAGTGCTTGATTTCCGCAAGATGGATGTGGGGAAACTGAAACTGAACGTTTCGGAAGGAGATATCCGTGAGTTTGTCCTGAACATCTGCCAGGTAAACTTCCAACCGCTTGCATTGAAGAAGAACATCACGCTGGATACTCGTTTTGAAGCGGAGGAAGCACATGGTTATGTGGATTTTGATAAGCTGGATAAGATATTGCATAATTTGCTGTCCAATGCCATGAAGTATACTCCTGAGAACAGGCGTATTACTGTTGATGTACGAGTAGTGAATGAAGCGGAACATCGGATATTGGTGTTGAAAGTGGAAGATGAGGGCGTTGGTATCTCTGAGAAAGAACTGGAACAGATATTCATCCGTTTCTATAACAGTAAGAAGAACCGGGGAATCGAGTCGAATGGAATCGGTCTCTCGCTAACGAAAGATTTGATAACCTTGCATCATGGCCTTATCACCGTGGAAAGCGTTTTAGGACAAGGTTCCTGTTTCACTGTAAAGCTGCCTATTGACAAAGAAAGCTACTCTCCGGATGAATTGCTTGACGAGACGATGGTGTTGCAGACCAGTACGGATGATGTGCCCATGGAAGATTATGCCTCGTCTGATGAGGTGGATAAACCGGCTATCTTGTTGATTGATGACAATACGGAATTGCTGTTCGTTATGAAAGAGATGTTCAGGGAACGATATACTGTACTGACAGCCGCAGACGGGCAACAGGCCTGGGATAAGTTGAAGAATAATGAGGTGGATGTCGTCATTTGTGATGTCATGTTGCCCGATGCCAATGGTTGGGAACTTTGTGCGCGTATGAAAGGTGATTTGCGTTTCAATCATATACCTGTTATCATACTTACGGCTAAGAATGGTATTGAGGACCGTGTTGCCAGCTATGAAGCGGGCGCCGACGGATATATAGCCAAGCCTTTTGAGTTGAAGATACTTTTTGCCCGGGTGGATAACCTTATCCGATCTTCGAAGATGCGTCAGGTGGCTTTCCGTAAGGAGGAGAACCTGGATCTGGAAAGTCTGGCCTATCCCTCGGCGGATAAGCAGTTCCTGCAATCCATTATAGATAGCATCGAACAGCATTTGGAAGAGTCTGAATTCGACTTGGAACAATTGGCTGCGGAGAAGAATATGTCTAAGTCTACCCTTTACCGTAAGATAAAATCGATGACGGGAATGACTCCTTTGGACTTTATACGGAATATTAAGATGAAGCGTGCCTGCATGATGTTGTTCAACCGCTCGCATACTATATCCGAGGTTGCGTATGCTGTAGGATTCAATAGCCCCAAATACTTTACCCGGTGCTTCAAGGATGAATTCGGTGTGACGCCGAGTGAATATCTTCAGAAAAACACCCCTTAATTTTTAGTATATAGATGCTACATACAGGGGTAAAATCCTGTTATCAAGGGGTAAATTCGGGTCATGACAGAATCTCTCCCCTTCTATAAATGATTTCTGTACCTCCTTTTTCATAAGATATGAGTTGATTTGTTGTCAGATACCCAAACTTAAATCAAAGCATAGTTATGAAGAACCTCAGTATCCGTCATGGAAAATCATCCAGAAACAAATCAGTACTATTACTTACTGTATTAGCATTAGGCACCGGATTCTCTTCTTTGTCTGCCCAGACAAATGCCGCAAGTGACCAGATAACGGCACAACCTGCTGCTGACCGCATTGTACCTTTCCGCCTTAGTGAACAAGGAGTAGTCCGCCCTGTGGAATGGGGATTGGATACGGCTTGGGAAGATGAGGGAAATATCCGCCGTGGCCAGGGATTTATGGAAACGGTAGATATAGTGCGCGTTTCTTTTCGCCCCACCGATCCCATTGTGGATGGAGATTTGGGAGCTGATCAGTAAGAACATATACAAACACGACTTGGTTTACTGGGCTTTGTCTCTCCTAAACCCAAGTTAGCTATAAATAGCGATCACCCCAAGATTGACGATTCTTATAAAGGTAACGCCCAGGCTTGGGCTCAGATGATGGATTTGCATACTCGTTATTTTCAGGATGCAGGATACGAGGTGATTTCAGTGGCTCCATTCAATGAACCGGATTATACCTATACAGGACAAGGTACTCGGGAGGATTTCTACAAAATTGCTGTGGAATTGAGAGCGAATCCCCGTTTCAAGAATATTCGGATTTGTGGGGGAAATACTCTGAATTGTGATGAAGCACTGCCTTGGTATAACTATCTCAAAGAACAACTTGATGAGGGAAATACCCATCAGCTTGCCGGTGAATTCAATGGTTACGCTGCTTTCTACGAGACGGTTCGCAAGGATGGAAAAATGGCCATGAATGATGAGATGCACAACGTGATGGAGGCGATGGTGGGTCTGGAGTATGGGTTGCAGACCGGTATCTGGTGGGGAAGTGCAGAGTATGCCCGTGGTGAATTTTGCAAGATTAGCCGGGGTGGAGAACGACTGGCATATACTGAACATCGTCCTAATTGGACGGCAGCTTCTGTCTATCGGTCTAAAGATGGCAGTAAGGTTCAGGCTTTTGGAGGCGTTTCGGAACGTCAGGCTAAAACGACAACTTATCGTTTTGTATCCCAAGAGAAGGATGTGTTCTATGATGGTTATGGTCCGCAGCGTGAGTTCTACTTGGAGATGCCCGGAGGAAATTCTTATCAGGACGATGAACAGCGGAATGCCGAACGGGTGGTCAATATTACTTGGGGAGAAGATATTCAGCCGGTGATAGACGGACAGTATGTGCTGATAAACCGGAGTACTCAGCGGGCAGTTGAAATAACCCAGGGCAACACGGCGGAGGGCACCAACGTGAAGACCGGAAAGTTTGACGCTTCCAAGGCTTATCAGCGTTGGTATGTCCGTCCGGTTTCCAGCCGTATCGGTGGAGATTTCAGCTATTTCTGTATTACGTCTCCCATAAATGGGATGTCATTCGACATCTGGAATTGGTCGTTGGAGGACGGCGGGAATATCGCCATCTATGGTGCCAGTAATGGCAGCAATCAGCAATGGGCATTGGAATATGCCGGGGATGGATGGTTTTATATCCGCAGTCGCCATAGTGCCTTGTATTTGGAAGAGGGAGAGGAAGCTTTCAATGTGCAGCAAGGTACGAAAAAGGGAAGTAATGATGAACGGCTGCAATGGCGTCTGATACCTGCTCCGGCTTCTAAAATTGAAATCAAATCTTTAGCTACTCCAACCGGACTGACGACGGAAGGGCAATCTGCATCCGTTTTGTTGAAGTGGAACAAGCAATCCGATGCTACAGAATACACTGTGCTACGTTCCGAAACATCCGGTGGAGCTTACGAGATTATTGCGCGTAATGTAAAAGAAACCAGTTTTGTCGATCATAAGGCCTTAGCGGGTAAGAGTTATTATTATACGGTGAAAGCCAATGATAATTGTCTGAACAGTTCGCCGAAGTCACAAGAAGTAACTGCCACTATTACTGATGTGCATGCCCTAGTAGCACATTATACTTTTGATGGAGATTTACTGGACGAGACGGAAAATTTGAATCATGGTGCATCCTTGAAAAAAGCAATGTTTACCGATGGAAAAATAAACAAAGCTGTACAACTTAACGGCTCAACGGAATTTCTGCAATTACCTACGGATATTGCCAATCATCAGAATCTGACTGTTTCTACTTGGGTGAAGTGGGATGGTGGTGCAGACAGGCAACGTGTCTTCGACTTTGGTAGTGGTGAAGATCAATATATGTTCCTTACTTATAGTTCCAATATACAGTCACTCCGCTTTGCAATGAAAAACGGAGCGGAAGAACAGGCCCTGGAAACCGCCTTACCCTCTCCCATACGCATTGACAATTGGGTACATCTGGCATTGACTATCGGAGATGCGGAGGTACGGATTTATGTGAATGGAGAACTGGCTGTTTCATCCGGGGATATTACTATCCGTCCGATGGATATCCGTCCCTGTCTGAACTATATCGGTCGTAGTCAGTTTGTAGCTGATCCGATGTTTAAAGGAAGTATCGATGATTTCAGAGTTTATAATTATGAGTTATCAGCAGAGGATATAAAGAAAGTAGCCCAGGGGGGATCGGTAGGTATCATTACTCCGCAGATTTCCGATGATGAATTGTTTATCGGCCCTTTACCTGCCGATCAGAAACTACAGGTTACTTATACACCTGCCCAGTCATCGGGTAGAGTATCTCTCAGTATTTATAATATGCAGGGAGTTCCGGTACTTTCTCATGAGACGGTTGGTTCCGGTGTTACTACGCTGGATGTATCCGGACTCCCTACCGGTCTATATCTGTTGAGGCTTGTTGATAACAACCGGTCAGTTACACGTAAGTTTGCAGTGAGGCATTAATAAGTAGGGTATAAAATCCTTTCATCAGGGTATAAAAACGTTTCATGAAAGGATTTTGCCCCTTCGATAACCTGTTTTTGTGCCTATCTTCTAATTAAATATCACTTGCTTTGCCCTTGGATAATTAAACTTAGATCATATTAGTATTATGAGAACAGTAAGCAAATTACTTCTTTCTTGTGTGATGTTATTCACATTATTGCCGGACGCTGTGCTTCATGCATCCGACCGGAAGACTCTTTTTGACAGTAACTGGAAATTTCATTTAGGCATCGTAGCCAATGCCGAACAACCGGAATATAATGATAGTCATTGGAGAGTTCTTGATCTTCCCCATGACTGGAGCGTTGAACCATTGTCTTTTCAAAAACAAGGCATTACTACCGGTCCTTTCTCTCGCATGAGCGAAGGTGACATTGATACGGGACAGACCGTTGGTGGTGAAGGTTGGTACAGAAAAGAACTCACTCTTGCAGGAAGCGATGCCGATAAACGTATTGTTCTCTATTTTGAAGGAGTATACAATCAGTCCGAGCTATGGATCAATGGTAAGAAAGCTAATTATAATGTTTATGGATATACCTCTTATCGTGTAGACATCACTCCTTATCTGAATGCACCCGGTACTCCGAACGTGATTGCCATGAAAGTGGTGAACGCCGGACGTAACAGTCGCTGGTATGCCGGTTCGGGTATCTTCCGCCATGTATGGCTGATCAAGACAAATAAACTCTATCTGGATAAATGGGATACTTTTGTCAACGCTTCCGAACTTCAGAAGAAGGAAGCTGTGATTCAGTTCTCTACTATTGTACATAACGAGGGCCTGCAAAATCAATCAGGTAAAATAGGTATTAAAATATATTCGCCTACCGGAAACGAAGTGTTTTCTACTTCACAGGACGTGATACTCTCTGAAGGAACGCCGGTAGCAACATCTTTCTCTCTTAAAAAGCCCGAGTTATGGTCAGTAGATACCCCTGTGCTTTATACAGCGGAAGTATCCCTTTCCTCAGACGGAAAGGAGTATGATAAGATATCTGTTCCTTTTGGTATCCGCACCCTTTCTTTTTCTGCTGAGAAAGGCTTTCTGCTGAATGGTAAGTCGATGAAGCTGAAAGGGGGTTGCGTAC
>ERZ1504206.234-NODE-234-length-14005-cov-3.273692_pt1 | contig 14005 bp, 10 predicted proteins | sample MGYA00574884_ERZ1504206 | MGnify/ENA primary metagenome ERZ1504206 (study PRJEB39906, sample SAMEA3182109) | gut metagenome | biome: human; feature: gut; material: Stool; isolation source: human stools | place: Canada | collected 2013-04-23 ...
CATTGCCGGCGAGATCCCTTCGTATAAGGTCGCCGAAGACGAAAACTATTACGCATTCCTCGACATCAACCCGCTGACCAAAGGGCACACGCTGGTGGTACCCAAAATGGAAGTGGACTACATTTTCGACCTCGACGACAAGACACTGGCCGGCATGATGCTCTTCGCCAAAAAGGTCGCGGCCAAAATCAAGCAGGAAATAGCCTGCAAGAGGGTCGCAGTGGTCGCCTTAGGGCTCGAAGTACCGCATGCACACATCCATCTGATTCCCATACAGAGCGAAAACGACGTGGATTTCCACCGCGAAAAGCTCAAATTGACGCCGGAAGAGTTCCGGGAAATTGCAGCAAAACTCTTCGGATAAGGAGCTGTTTACAAAAATATAATTACTTATATTATAAGCGGATAGTGGGTTATTAACACTATCCGCATTCTTTTTATTTAACATAATATTTGCGGAGAGCAGGAGTTTGCCGAAAAAGCACTTGCTGTTACCGGGAATACCGGGGAAAATCGAATTTTTTATCGAAAAAGGGTAGTGTATTTACAAATGTAAATATCAAAGGGGAGGGTACTTTCCAATTGTAATTACAAATGTTAATCAACAAGAAGCGTAATCCCTGTTGATTTATATTTTTGTAAAAACAGTAGGGGAGTGCAAACAAAGCCTATCCGCAATGCAAAGTACATGAGTTAAATTGTTAAACAACCACACATATACACACTAAATACCAGTAAGTTACACTATTTATATACAAATTAAGTTAAACAATATCGGAATGGGTATAGAGTGGTTGTGCAAAATAGATTCCCAAGAGTAATTTTAGCATATAATTATGCTATTTATCAGCAATATACATATATTTATATTAACTAATAGTGGATAACAATCTGCCCGGATGAATTTAACGATATTATTTCTTTTACAGATGTAAACATTATCAACAATTATTAACATTTTACAAATGTAGATCTTACTTGTTTTACAAAAGAAAAAACTTTATATTTGTAAAAAATTACGCTGATGAGGGAAAAATTGCTCGATTTGATGAAAAACGAAGGATTGAAGCCGAGCCAGCTTGCAGAGCAGCTCGAGATCAATCCCGCCGGAATATCCCACATTCTCGCAGGACGCAACAAACCGGGCTTCGATTTGCTGCAAAAGATCCTCAGGAGGTTTCCCCGGATCAATCCGGATTGGCTGCTGCTCGATTCCGACAAAATGTATCGGGATGAATATCCGGCAGCCTCGTCGGGCCAGCAGGCCTCCCGTACAACGGCGGCACAAAGGTCGTCCCCCGAATTGGGCAACGACCTTTTCACGCCGACACTGCCGGGCGGACTTCGGGCGGATGAAAAACAAACGCAGGACGCCGACGGGCATGACGGATCTGCGACGCAGTTTCCGCCGGCGTTGTTCGGCAAAGCGAATATCAAACGCGTCGTCGTGCTCTATGATGACCAGACCTTCGAAAGTTTTACGCCATCGACAAAGCGTTGAAATAATCCATGCGGGCAGATGCCCGGAATATTCGATTCTCGGAAAGATAAAATTCGGACAACCCGGTTTCCGCTTCGAAACGGACGGTACGTGGTCTATTCCCGAAACACTTGGCAATTACTTATTAATAGGTAAGGAGAAATTCCTGGCAACGGTACAATTGCCTGTCTTCATAACCCGCTTTATTTAACATAATATTAATATTAATTCAATAAAAACCCCACATGCGAACCCTCCCGAAACGGCGATAACATTACCCCAAACCCTGAGCGCCTCTATGAGACTGGAAACGTGCGCCTAACGGGTTACTGTTCCGCAACGTAATAGCGATCCCTACGTTTCAAATATCGCCTGCGCAGGAATCAAGCTACGCTTCGGTCGTGCTCCAAATCCCTTGCAGGATAGCACGCCGGAGACACAAAAGCACAAATTTTATCCGCCTACATACCAACACCTTAACAAAATACCAATACGGCACATGGCGATCGTATGTCATTTCCGTGTTTTTTTGCTATTTTTGTAACGGTTAAATCAAAACAAATGGCTGGAAATGACTGCTGTATAAAACGCTCGGCAATTATCCTCAGGGCTTTCATGCTTTTTTTCGTGCTGTGGTATTTCAATATAGCCGTGAGGCCGTTCGAAGGCTGCATCGGCAGTTCGCAGACGCTCCATTATACACTGAATTACCTGTTGGCGGGGCTTATTCCGACCTGGGCATTGTTCCTGCTGCACGCACGCCGGGACATCGCCTCGTCGATGGGCCTGTCGCACGGTTTCGGCACAGGGCTGCTCTTCGCCGTAACGGCGACGCTGCCGATGATCGCCGGGTATGCCGTCATCGGCGAGTTCGACCGGGAACTGACTGCCGACGCAGCATTTACCTGGATATTCATTGCCGGGATATTCGAGGAGCTGGTATACAGGGGATTCGTCTTCGGGCAGCTCTTCCGATACGCCCGTTGGGGGTTTCTGCCCGCGGCACTATTGACGGCACTGGCGTTCGGATCGTTGCATCTCTACCAAGGGCACGACCCGGTATCGGCACTGACGGCCTTCGGGATTACGGCACTGGGCAGCATTTTTTTCAGCTGGCTCTATGTCGAATGGAACTACAACCTCTGGGGCGTAATCTGGCTGCATACTCTGATGAACCTGCCTTGGATAGTGTTCCGCGTAAGTACGAGCGGCGCCGTCGGCGACACAGGGGCCAACGCTTTGCGGCTCTGCACCATAATCCTGGCAATCGGCCTGACTGTTGCATACAAGCGGAAACGGGGACTACCCTACCGAATACAGATCAATACATTAATTACCAACAAGATACAAAATGCGTAAAATCTACATCACCCTACTCATAGCCATCCTGTGCGGCGGCTGCACATCTCGCCGCCCGGCGGACGGCGAGCCGCTGTACGTCTCGATCCTGCCGCTCCGGAGCCTCGTACAGGGAATCGTCGGCGACGATTTCGACATCGAAGTACTCGTACCGCCGGGAGCGAGCCCCGAAACCTTCGAGCCGACACCCCGGCAGTTCGTCGGCCTGAACAAAGCCCGCATGGTCTTCAATGTCGGGCTTATCGACTTCGAAACCATGCTGTTGGCAAAGGTCGAAGACCAGGCGAAGGTCGTCGATCTCAGCCGGGGCATCGAGCTGATCACCGGCACTTGCTCGCACGGCAGCCACGGCCATACGCATACGCACGGCATCGACCCGCATGTCTGGACATCGCCCCGGGCATTGCAGAAGATGGCGGAAAACGCCTATGAGGCGATCCGGGAAGCCTATCCAGACTCGGTAAAGTATGAAACGAATTACAGGCTGCTGCAACAGGAACTGAAGGCACTGGACGAACGGACGGCGGCACGGATCGCCGCAAGCGACGTGGAATATTTCATCATCTACCACCCCGCCCTCACCTACTACGCCCGGGACTACGGGTTACGGCAGATTGCCATCGAAGCCGACGGGAAGGAACCGTCGGCAAAACAACTGACACAGCTTATCCGGCAGGCACGCGAAGACGGCGTGCGGCGCATCCTCTACCAGAGCCAGTTCCCGGCATCGGCCGTGGAGGTCATTGCCCGCGACATCGACGCCGAGTATGCGGAGGTAGACCCGCTGCGTGAGGACGTGATCGCAAACATCGAAGAGATAACCGGCATAATCACACGGAGATGAACCTGGTGACATTACACCACGTCGGCGTAGCGTACGACGGGTACGAGGCGCTGAAAAATTTCGACCTCACGATCGCACAGGATGATTTCCTGGGAATAATAGGCCCCAACGGAGGCGGGAAAACGACACTCGTGAAGGCGATCCTCGGGACGGTACCCCACACCGGCGAGGTCGTGCTCGCCCCGGAGTTGTTCCGCGGCAAGGAGCGGCTGATCGGATATATGCCCCAGATCAGCAATTTCGACCGGACATTCCCGATCTCGGTGTTGGAGGTGGTATTGTCGGGGCTGCAAGGGCACCGGGGCTTCGTTTCCCGGTACACGAAGGAAGACCGGGCGAAAGCCCTCCGGCTGCTCGAAACATCGGGGATCGGGGAGACGGCACGCAGCCCCATCGGCGAGGTTTCGGGCGGGCAGATGCAGCGGGCGCTGCTGTGCAGGGCGGTGATTTCAGACCCGAAGCTGCTGATACTGGACGAGCCGGCGAATTTCGTGGACAACAAATTCGAAAACGAGCTTTACCGGACGCTGCGCGAGTTGAACAGCCGGATGGCGATCGTCATGGTATCGCACGACATCGGCACGATCACCAGCGTGGTGAAGGAGATCGTCTGCGTGAACCGCCGCGTGCACCGCCACCATTCGAACGTCATCACCGAGGAGCAGCTGCGCAATTACGACTGCCCTATTCAGATCGTATCCCACGGGCATATCCCGCACACCGTGCTGGAGCACCATCCGGGCGACTGCTGCTGCGACCACGACTGATCCGGGGCGGGACAGCGCACACGCCTGCCTGCGGCTGGGGCGCGATGCCGGCAAGGCCGGCTCCGCCAGCCGCCGCCCAAATGTACCCGCCGCAGACCGTTACACGGTCTTCGCATTCCCGGGCAGGGTTATGAATTTCGTCAGGAAAGCCCCGAAGAAGTAAAGCCCGGCCAAAATCCATACGACGCCCTCGCCGCCGACCAGCCGGTAGAACACCCCGACGATGGCGGGGCCGACGAAAACCGGAAGCCCCGCACCGAGGTTCAGCACGGAAACGGCTGCCCCCTTGTCCTTTTTGACAAGCGAGGGCATCAGGGCCGACAGCGGGACATATCCGGCAAGCAGGGCGCCCCAGAGTACGCCGGCAGCCATCACCACCCAGAAATTGCCCGCCGAAAACTGCGGCGAATAGTAGAACAGCAGCGTGGTGATACCGCAGCCCACGCCGCCGAACCAGATAATGGTGTTGCGCCACCCCACTTTGTCGCCGACAAAGCCGAAAATGAGGTTGAAGACGATGTTGGCCGTGAAAATAGTGCCCCAGATCCGGAGCCACTCGGTCGTCGTGAACCCGTAGTCGGCCATATACATCGGGAGGAAAACGGGAAAAGCGAATTGCGCCGTGGTGTTGATTACACGGACGATGCCGCCCAAGAGCACCTTCGGTTCCTGCTTCATGATGGTGATACCCTTCAGCAACTCCCTCATCTTCTCACGGGTACCGCCCGCAACGGCAAGCCGTTTCTGCGACTTGTTCATCACCAAGGCGAAAAACGCCCCCAGCAAAGCCCAGAATACGGATGTCCACAGCGTATTGATATTGCCGATGCGCTCGATGGCCCAACTGGAATAGTAGGCCCCGAGGACGTTGAGTCCTCCGGTAAATACGAACCAGAACCAGCCGACGGCCTTTCCGAGGCCGTTCTTGGGCGCGGCATAGGCGATCCAGACCAAAAAAGAATAGGCGAACAGCGGATAACCGAACCCGCGCAGGGCATAGGTCGCGAGCATCAGCGGGTAATGCAGTCCGGGCAGCGACAGACCGACGAAGCCGCAGGTACCCAGCAGGTAGAGCACGAGCCCGGCGAACATCGTCCGTTTGACGCCGTACGCCTCGGCCAGGACGCCCGAGAACCACGCAGAAATAGCGATGGTCACGCCGTACATGGTGAAAAGCCCGGCGGATTGCTCCAGGGACAAACCCCGGCCGATGAGGTACGGGCTCAGCCATCCCTGCTCGATGCCGTCGCCCATCATGAAAATAAGAATTCCCAAATACGCCCAGGCAAGGGGTTTGGGCAAGCCGATTTTGTCGAAAATTGTCCGGTTCATAGTAAGTATGGGTTTATGCTGGTCTGGGGTTTCGTCGATATTCCGGCGTCATCGCCGTTGCGCCCTACCCTTTCCGGAAAATTCCGGATAAAAATAGCCGCGATGCTCCGGGTAGACAAAGGAACAACAAACGAAATATTAATTTTCTTTTTACAACCCAACAAATATACTTATTTTTCATAAAAAAGCAAAAATAAGAAAACAAAACACAATAATAAAAAGCAATCCATATGGAAACCGGCATGAAAAGCGCACGCGAGGATGCGAGGGAGGACAGACGGGAACAGGGGCGAAAAGGGAGCGCGCGAGGACGCGGGGGGGGCAGGGAAAGGATAAGGGAGGAACAGACGCGGTACAGGAAAATACAACGGGGAAAATCGCGGAGAGAAGTGGCGGGAAGGACGAGAGATGGAGCGAGTAACAGGCAGGAAAGGGTGCCGGGAGCACTGCCCAGGAAACAGCTGGGGAAAGGCTGTCGGGAAAGGCTTTCAGGAGAGCTGCCAATGCCGGATGAAGGCAAAAAAAGCGGTTCCGCCATGCAGAACCGCCCCTAATCGGAATGAACCAGCTTTACTTTTTCGCCTCGTTGATCTTGCTAAGCTTCTCGAAGAGTTTTTCGAACTCACCCACCATCTCGACACGCAGCGCAGCATAGTGCTTGCGGACAAGCGAGGGGTTATGCGGCTCGGCGGGATTGTTCGCCTTGGTGAAAAGGTCGTTGCGGACAGCCACGGCCTCCTGCATCACCTCGAAAATCTCCGTCTCTTTCGAAGGCTGAAAACAAATTGCCATATCGCAGTCGAAAACCACCTCTTCCAGACGATAGTCGATCTCCTTTTTCAGGTACCTTAAATTTGCCATATTATCGTGTATTTAAAAATTTCCTGGACAAAGGTACGAAAAAGCTTTGGATTACCAAAGGTTTATCGGGCGGGGACGATTATTAAAAACTTTTATTATCATTTGCAGCGGTTCGGAAAAAGGCCAACCGGGGCTCCCGAGATCGGATCATCAGAAAGCGGAGGAAACCACTGCGGCTGGCAGCGGAGCCGCATCGGCATCGGCATCGGCATAGATTGCACCCGCCGCCGATGCGCACCTACGAAAAAAGGATTCCCTAAAGAAGGGAATCCTTTTTATCGGCGGATACCGGGCTACATCCTTTCGAGTTCCCGATAGGTCTTTTTGCCGGCTTTGGCGGCGGCCTTGGCGGCCTGTGCCTCCTCCCTGGCGATCTTGCGCGCGGCACGTTCCTGTTCGCGGGCGATGCGTCGGGCTTCACGGAGTTCCTTCTTCGAATAGTGCCCGGCCTCCTTCAACGCTTCACCTGCCTCGCGCCGGGCTTCGCGAAGGTCTTTCCGGTAATCGGTATCCCCGGGCATCTCGACGATGATACCCGTTATCGACTCGTCGACAACCTCGCATCCGCACGGCTCGCAACCCTGCCCGGCAGGCTGGGGTGCGATTTTGGGCTTGGGGATCATCGTGCGCTGCTCGACAATGCTGCCCGCACCGTAATTGATCGTCAGTTCGACGCGGCGAAGCGGCGGCAGGATATGCTTTATCATATACTCCCAAGCCGCAGGTATCTTTTTCAGCGCCAACTCCTTGGCATCGGACGACTGTTTCCCGTCGAGGATTCCGAGCACGGCCTGTTTGTCGGGTACGGGCGACCGGGCGACCAGCGCACGGCACATCTCCCAATCCTCGGCGACGGAATTGAGCGTGACGTCGTACTTCTTCGAAAAACCATACTTCTTGTCAACGTAACTCTTGAAATCCCGGGCACGGTTCCGAGCGAGGGTCTCGTTGAACGCCCGGGGCCCGTCGGGCGAAGAATAGCCCGTGATTTCGACCGATTTGACATGCATCAGCGTATCGCGCATGAGGTTGTCCACAAAGGCGTTCAGCCCGTCGAGTTCGCGCGAATTGCCGTCGAGCGCCGCGGAAAGGCTGGCCAGGTTGATCTGGTAACGGATCGAATAATCCGTGTCGCCCTGACGCTTCACAAGGAACCTGCGGACGATGTAATCGCCGTCGGTGGCCTCCGACAGCATCACGGTGTCGGCCGCAGGCGCCGGCACCGCGCTCCCGGCCCGGGCCGTCGCTCCGGCAGCGGCACACAACGCAAGGAATAGAGCGAATGTTGTAAAGATTGTTTTCACGCAATAATGGTGTTGGTTAATTCTTGCCACGCTATTCGCAAGATTCGTACCACGTTAAATGCCCGGATACGGAGCCGGATAAGGATTTTTCGTTATATTTGTAAAACCTTATTTACCATAAATCTATCCCGACATGCAAATGGATCTCCTCGACAATCCCAAAATCAAGCAGATAAAATCCCGCTATCTGCTGCTCGCACTCATCCCCGCAGTGCTGTTGTTAATCGCATTCATAAGCTGCACGACGATCGACAGCGGGTCGGTCGGCATCCGCTTCAAGAAATGGTCGTCGGACGCCAGCCAGTACGGAGGCGTGCTCGGCACGTGCAAAGGCTGGGTGTGGTACAACCCCATCACGCAAAAGATCTTCGAATACCCGATCTACGTCCAGCGCAAAACCTACGAACCGTTCCGCGTCAACGCCAAGGACGCCTCGGAATTCACGATGGATCCGACGATCGCCTACCGGCTCGACCCAGACAAGGCCACGGCCGTATTCACCAAATACCGCAAGACCCTCGGGGAGATCGAAGACGGTTACATCCGCACCTGCATCTACGAGGCATACCGTACGTGTGCCAACCAGTATACGTCGGACTACCTGATGTCGCACCGCGGGGAATTCGAATCGGAGGTGCGCAAACGCCTGGAGGTGAGCCTCTCGTCGGAAGGATTCCTGGTGGAGGAATTCACGTCGCAGATCACCCCTCCGCAATCGCTCGCGGAAGCCATCAACGCCAAGAACGAGGCCGTACAGAATGCGCTGAAGGCGGAAAACAAGGTCAAGGAGGCCGAGGCGAACGCCAAAATCGAAATCGCCAAGGCACAGGGCGAGGCACAGGCACTGCGCATCAAAGGCGACGGCGAAGCCTATTACAACCGCGTCGTGGCACAATCGCTGAGCCCGCTGCTCGTGCAGCAGGATGCCATCGACAAATGGGACGGCAAACTCCCGACATACAGCGGCGGCGGCGCATTACCGTTCATCAACATCGGGAAATGACCCGGAATTGCCTGCCGGGAAATAATCCCCGCTGGCGGTACATGAGGGGAGGGCGTATATCCTCCCCTTTTTATATATAAAGGTATGGATCGCATTCGCACGGGGGGGGGAATTGCCTCTACGCAAACATTTACGTCTTTTAAGCACACATTTAAGGCCTGAATCATATCCCTCTACGCCAAAATTGCTACTTTTGTTAAATAATGGGAGATTGCCGGACATATCAGAGACATACTTCTGCGGAACATTCGCTCCGTAAGGCCGGTCATTTTACCCCCCCCCACGGGACTGGGCTCATAGTAAACTAACAACCAACGTATTACACCCATATTTAGGGATGTTCTCAAAAGAGCATCCCTTTCTTGCGTTTACCTGTCACTTCCCTTTAATTTATAATACAATCCTACAAAATGAAAAGAAAAAACTATGAGATGCCCTCCGTGGAGGAGGTGCTCGTGCTCGTCGAACAAGGTTTCGCCGCGAGCCAGGTGGAAAAACCGGATGACGACACGAATGAATACTGATGTGTCCGTTCGGGAAACTTATGTGTATGACTAAAAAAAATAAGACGATGAAAATTAAACAGTTATCGTATTTATTGCTTGGGGCAGCCCTGTGCGGCTGTACGACGGACACAACGGAAGAGGCGGGGACGAAGAAAACCGATGCGGACTTCATCGTACGCGCCACCGTCGGGGACGACGGGCAGACCAGGGCCGATATGACGGAGGACGGGCTGAGGTTCTCGTTCAGCGCCGAGGATGCCGACCGGATCGGCCTGTACCTGAACTATCCGGCCAACGACTGGACGGATCAGAACCTCTGTTTCGAAGCCGTGAACTCGCAGACAAAAGGCTGGGTGGATTTCAAGCAGGTGTCTTCCTCGACATTTGCCATCCAGGAAGGGCTGAATGTTTACGCCTACTACCCGTACGAAGAAAACGAAGCCCAGGTATCGGGGACGACGGACGGCACGGCCGATTCGCGTGCGGCCGTGTCGAGCAACTGGGCGGGTACGCGCAACCTCGAAGTCCCGGCCGAACAGCAGCAGGTTGCCGGCGACGACTTTTCGAATCTGGCAAAATACTATGTACTGGCGGCCGTGCCCACCACGGTGGTCAACGATACGGACAATACTCCCACGGTAAAACTGAGTTTCTCGGGGATATTCGCGCTGCTCCGCATCCGGCTGGTGAACGATACGGACAACGACGTAACGATCGGCCGGGTCGATTTCGAGGCAGCCCGGAACCAGCCCCTGACGGGGCTCTATACGGCAGACCTGACGGCGAACCCCCAATTCGGGAATACGGACTACAAGACCACGGCCGTAGCGGGCAGAACGGACAACAAGGTATCGGTGACGCTCGCCGCCCCGGCGACCATCGCGGCCGGAGGAGACACCTATATTTACGCCGTAGTACATCCGCTGGTGGTCAGCTACTGCGTGATTACGGCATGGACGACCGACGGCTACAAGTTCGTGGAGCGCAAGACCTTCAACGACAATACCACGGTATCGTTGCAGCGCGACATCCGCAGGACGTTCAGATGCACGATGTCGGACAGCAACAAGCTCCCGGTGGACGCCCCGTCCCAGGATGCAGAGGGGTATTACGAGATCGACTCCTACGAGGACATGCTGTGGGTTTCGGAGAATGCCACCGACGCTGCGAAGAAATATAAAATGACGCAGGACATCGACATGACGGGCAAAATCTACACCCCGATCGGATTCGGCACCAATTACACCGAAGGCGCCAAGGCACAGGAGTTCGCAGGCGAATTCGACGGCGGAGGCCATACGATCAGCAACGTCACGGTCAATCCGTCGTACCACACCTGCGTGGGAATTTTCGGGGCTACGAAATCGGGCGCCGTGATCAAAAACCTGAAGGTCGCCAACCTCACCTACGAGAGCGACCTGCCGTCGGAGAAGGCAGGCCAGCGGAAATGGATCGGCGGACTGATCGGGTATGCCCTTCCCGGAACGACGGTTTCGGACGTGGCTCTCACGAACATCAGCCTGACGGCGAACGGAAGCAAGGAAAGTGCCTCCACCTCCTACCGCATTGGCGGCGTGATAGGCCTGATGGAACTGGGATCGGCGGAGGTTTCACTCTACAAGAACATCACGGCCGACGGCGTAACGCTGACGGGCGGCTACGCACTGGGCGGTTTCGCGGGAACGATGCAGCAAAATGCCCGTATCGAGGAGTGCTCGGTGAAGAACGTCACCATCCGGCATAAGAACCAGATACTGTACGGGGAGACGAGCTATCCGGCTACCGGAGGGTATGTTTATGCCTCTTCGTATTTCGCGGGCGACGTGAACCAGGGAACGATCGACATCACCTGCTCCGGGGAGCTGGTCGGCGGGACGAATTCGCGCGAAGACCTCGACGGGCTCGGGTCGATGTACGAGTCGACGTGGGACATACAGCCCTATGTCGGGGAATTGTGCATCAGTACGCTGACCCTAAACGGCGAGGCGCTGAGCCGCAAGGTGGAGGTCGCAACACCGGAAGAACTGGCCGAAACGCTGGCATCGCGCGGCGGCGAGATCGCCGTGACCGCCGACCTCGACCTGACCACCGCGCAAGCAGTGCAGGTCAACTACCCCACCGTGCTTACGCTCGGCCAAGGGACGAAGATAACGGTCTCGTCCAACAAGCTGAACAACTACTCGGATCTCACGGTTTCGGGCCCAGGCTCCATTACGGGCGATTACGGCCTGATCCGGAATTACGCGGGGGCATACCTGACCATCGACGGGGGCGCGACGCTCGAAACGACCAATAACCAGCAGGGGTCGGGTATCCTGAACAACGGCGGCAAGGTCGTACTCGCGGACTGCACCGTCAACGCGGCTTTTTACGCCGTTGCCAACCAGGGCGGCGGCTCGCTGACTGTCAATAACGGGAAGTTCTCCTCGACGGCACACAACGGGAACGGCCAGTGGGCATATTGCATCCGCACGTTGGGCGAAGGCACGCAAACCGTCATCAACTACGCCGAGGTATCGGGCGTACAGGGAGCCGTGGCGGTCGACTCGGGCGGCAAGGTGACGATCAACGACGGTATCTTCTCGACCTACGATCTGTCAGGCACGGGCAACAATTTCCACGGACTGGCCGTACTGGCCGACGGACATGCGGTCGTGAACGGCGGTAAATTTTACAGCGAAGGGCACGACTACTGCGTACGCCTGGGCGACGACGGTGCGGCAGCGGCTTCCGACCCGAGCACGGTCGAGCTGAAAGGCGGCTATTTCGGCGACATGGGGCTCGACAAGATCAAGGGCGGCACGACGATCACCCCGGCAGCAGGTTACAAATTCGAACAACTGGCCGAACCGATTGTCGAGCAGTCCGCGACCGTACCCGGAAAAACCAACACCTACAAATACCGGATCGTGGCCCAATAACGGGCCCGGCCATCACAAAACGCCTATGCCGTCCGGGTTTCCCGGCCGGCAGACGATACTGAAAGGGCAGCTCCCGCGGGGAGCTGCCCTTTTCAAAATCATATCTCAGCTTTCGCAGCCCGGCAACGGATTACATCCGCTCCGGGACGTCGATGCCGAGCAGGTTCATGCCGCGGCGAATGACACGCGCCACCTGCCCGGCCAGCCGGAGACGCATCGTGCGGGTCGCTGCATCCTCTTCCCGGAGGATCGAATGGTCATGGTAGTATCCGTTGAACTGCTTGGCCAGTTCGTAGACATAGGCGCCGATGACCGAGGGGGCGAAATTTTCACCCGCGGCAGCCACGACCGACGGATATTCCGTGAGCGTCTTCACCAGGTCGATCTCCTCGGGCAGGTAATCGGCCTGCACGGCGGCGGAAAAGTCGATCCCGGCTTCGGTAGCCTTGCGTAGGATCGAGCAGATACGCGCATGGGTATATTGGATGAACGGCCCCGTATTGCCGTTGAAGTCGATGGATTCGCGCGGGTCGAAAAGCATGGTTTTCCTGGGGTCGACCTTGAGGATGAAATACTTGAGCGCCCCCAGCCCGACCATCGTCGACACGGCATTCGCCTCTTCTTCGGAGCAGTCGTCCAGCTTGCCCAGCTCGGCGGACATCTCGCGTGCGGTAGCGACCATGTCGGCGATCAGGTCGTCGGCATCGACCACCGTGCCCTCGCGCGACTTCATCTTGCCCTCGGGCAGTTCCACCATGCCGTAGGAGAGGTGCGTGATATGGTCGCTCCAGTCGGCATACCCCAGTTTCTTGAGCACCAGCTTGAGCACCTGGAAGTGGTAGTTCTGTTCGTTGCCCACGACATAGATCATGTCGTCGAGCTTGTTATCCTCGAAGCGGCGGTAGGCCGTGCCCAGATCCTGCGTCATGTAGACCGAAGTCCCGTCGCCGCGCAGCAGCAGTTTCTCGTCCAGCCCGTCGGCCGTGAGGTCGATCCAGACCGAATTGTCGGGACGGCGGTAGAAAACACCCTTGCGGAGCCCCTCCTCGACGAGGCTCTTGCCCAGCAGGTAGGTCTGCGATTCGTAGTAAACCTTGTCGAAATCGACGCCCAGCGCCTTGTAGGTCACGTCGAAGCCCTCATACACCCAGCCGTTCATGGTTTCCCAAAGCGAGTAGACCTCGGGATCGCGGGCCTCCCACTTGCGCAGCATCTCCTGCGCCTCGAGCATCACGGGAGCGTTCTTTTTCGCCTCCTCTTCACTCTGCCCCTGCGCCATCAACTCCTTGATTTGCGCTTTGTAGTGCTTGTCGAATTCGACGTAGTATTTGCCTACGAGGTGGTCGCCCTTCATGCCCGACGTGGCGGGCGTTTCGCCGTTGCCGTAGAGTTTCCACGCCAGCATCGACTTGCAGATATGGATGCCGCGGTCGTTCACCAGGTTGGCCTTGATGACGTTATGGCCGTTGGCCTTGAGTATTTGCGCCACGGAGTAGCCCAGCAGGTTGTTGCGGATATGCCCCAGGTGCAGGGGTTTGTTGGTATTGGGCGACGAATATTCGATCATGACCGTGCGCCCGGTGGCCGGGGCCTGCCCGAAATCGGCATCGGCAGCGACCTCGTCAAAA
>ERZ1504206.246-NODE-246-length-13701-cov-3.122160_pt1 | contig 13701 bp, 10 predicted proteins | sample MGYA00574884_ERZ1504206 | MGnify/ENA primary metagenome ERZ1504206 (study PRJEB39906, sample SAMEA3182109) | gut metagenome | biome: human; feature: gut; material: Stool; isolation source: human stools | place: Canada | collected 2013-04-23 ...
CAGTGGATACATGTATAATGTCATAAACAGATACTTAAAAAGCAAAGTATTATCTAACAGCCAATTAGTTGATAAACTCATTTTATTTTTTGGTTCTTATTTTTCAGCTCCTTATGAAGGAGATAAGCTAAACGACTACTTTCAATTTATTTCAAATACCGACTTTTCCACTCTTCGAAGCGATCTTCATGAATATATGCAGCAAATAATATGTCGAAGGGATCAAAAAGCTTTAACTCTAAACAATGAAGTATTACGCTCTCTTGAAGAAGTTAGAATCGCAAATTTTCTGTATCTAAACAATATAGATTATGAATACGAGCCTATTTATCAATATCGCATTCTCGATGCAAACAAGCCATACACTCCTGATTTCAAAATAAAACAAGGCGACAAAAGTTCTTATATTGAACATTTCGGTATCACAGAAAGTGGACAAAGCAACCGTTACACACAAGCAGAACTAAATAAATACAAATCTCGGATTAACGATAAAATACTATTACACCGCAGCCATAGAACAGACTTGATATACACATTTTCAAGATACAACGACCATAGAGATTATATAGATCACCTCAAGGAACAATTATTGCAACGAGGTTACACTCTTCGGCCTAAACCCGCAACAGAAGTTTACAAAAAATTGGCTGATAACGAAGAGAACAAATATATTTTTCGCCTCACTTTATTAATTTGTAATTTTATTAGTAATTTTAAAACCCAAGGGTATCAACTCGAACAATTTGACAAATTTAGGGCATCAACTAAAAATATACGCACCGACCTATTTCTTGAAATTTGTAGCATTTGTTATTTAGAATATCAAAAAGCCCTAAAAGAAAATCACTGCATTGATTTTCAAGATATGATTAACGAATCTGCTGACATAATTCATAAGAGGCTAATAAGTCGAGACTTGCTTGACTTTAAATATATAATTGTAGATGAATATCAAGATATATCACGACAACGATATAATTTAATTAGAGAATTATCCCAATTATGTCACGCAAAAATCGTAGCCGTAGGCGACGATTGGCAATCTATTTATGCTTTCAGCGGTTCCATACTTCCTCTTTTCACCCGTTTTTCTCAAGAGGTAAGCTATGCTCAAGAACTAAAAATTACCCATACATATCGTAACGCTCAAGAAATAATAGATATCGCAGGAACCTTTATACAAAAAAACTCCAACCAAATAAAAAAAGAACTAATATCACCTAAACGAATTAGCAATCCTGTCATCATTCGGACTTATAGCGAAGATCCTATAGAAAGGCAAAAAGGTGGACGGTACTACAGCCTCGCTGCAGAAGTTGAAAAAGCGATTGAAGATATCATCAAATACAACAATCAAGAAATCAAACATAGAGTAACGTCTATTCTTCTTATCGGAAGATATGGATTCGATGCTAGACATCTTTGTGTATCTTCTAATTTCACCTATGATGAGAAAACAGGGAAAATATACTCCACAAAGTATAATAAACAAGTCAAACTTCAGTTTTTAACCGCACATAGTTCAAAAGGTCTTAGTGCAGAAAATGTAATCATTATTAACGCAAAAGATGAGATATATGGATTCCCTTCAAAAGTAGATGATGACCCTATATTGAACCTTGTCGTATCCAACGATCAATCGTATAATTATGCCGAGGAAAGGCGGCTATTTTATGTCGCTTTAACTCGCACAAAGAATCGAGTATTCATTATTACACCCGAAAAGCGACCGTCTGAATTTATCAAAGAATTATTAAGTGACACTCAAAGCTATCCTAACGTCACTCTAAAAGGAGAATTAAAAGTCAGTTCGAATGAGCTTATTACAGTACAAAACAGATGCCCTATTTGTGGTTACCCAATGAAATTAAGATGGAATAAGAACTATGGCTTAAAATTATGGATATGTACCAACGACCAAGAAATATGCGGTTTTATGACTAACGACCGTCGAGGAAGAGATTTATCTATCCAAAAATGCGACTGGTGTGAAGATGGCTTCTTAATAGTCAAGAGAGGGAAAAAAGGATACTTTTTAGGTTGCACAAATTATAAAGATGACAAATCGGGTTGTGGCCGAATGCTAAATCGGGAGCACTATCACGCTTGGGGAAAAAGCGAATTCGGAATAGAAGATATTTCTGCCACCAAACCCTCCTATTCAAAATCACCCCAGATAAAGGAAACCACTACTCCTCCGCAAATGACACCCGTAGAAAAAGTAAAGAAAAGGAATTCATCATCTGCATATCCAAGAAAGGCCGAAAACCTCGTCAAATATACCGAACAATTTATTGAGAAAGACGGATTTATGGTAGTTACCGACCCTGAAGGAAAGATAATAACCGATATGGCTCTTTTGTCACGACTTCGTTCCCTTAGATATAAAATTGCCCTAAAAAACAATATTCCAGTATACATGATTGCAAATAATGCTGTTCTTGTCAGACTGGCCACTGACAAGCCCACCACGACAGAAGAATTTCTGGCAATTCCCGGCATAGGGTCTCATAGATGCGAAGCCTATGGACAGTTATTTATCAATGCAATCAAGAAATACATAACTAACCAAAAGGACGATTGACGTTTCACAATCCGGTAAGCAATAAGTAAACATCTTGTTTTTACTCCCGCTTTGCACTATCTTTGCACAGTAGCGAAAACAGGATGCGGTTCGGCATAGCCCAATCGGAAATTTCATTTCCGTTTGTCTCTGCTCTCACCTTTCACTATCTTTGTATCTGAAAAATTATCAAACATAAAATGAATACGATAAAGAAACTTACCCGTCCCCGCAACGGCCGCATGTTAGGCGGCGTATGCGCAGGTATAGGTGAATATTTAGGTATAGACCCTACCGTGGTCCGTATCATCTGTGTACTGTTATCTATCGGGACAATAGGCCTCGCCCTGCTGGTTTATTTAGTCCTTTGTTTTGTAATCCCGGAATCTTATTAAAGAATCGATTTCAATGGACTTTAAACTCATTTCACCTTATCGTCCGACAGGGGACCAACCGGAGGCTATCGACGAGTTAAGTCGGGGAATACTCGACGGGACTCCCTATCAGACTCTATTGGGTGTAACCGGGTCAGGAAAAACATTCACTATGGCGAATGTAATCGAGCGGGTCCAGAAGCCGACTCTCATTTTAAGCCACAACAAAACTCTGGCCGCACAATTATATAATGAGTTCAAAAGTTTTTTCCCCGAAAATGCAGTAGAATATTTCGTTTCATATTACGATTATTATCAACCGGAGGCTTATATACCCTCGACCGACACTTATATCGAAAAGGACTTAGCCATCAACGAAGAGATAGACCGGTTGCGTCTATCCACCACATCGGCCCTTCTTTCGGGTCGTAAGGACGTTATCGTGGTATCTTCGGTTTCATGCCTATACGGTATAGGGAATCCCGAGGACTTTCACAGCAATGTCATCGACATAAAGGTTGGCGACAATATCGGAAGGAACCGACTATTGCGACACTTCGTCGATTCGCTGTACTCCCGTAACGAGATAGAACTGAGCCGGGGTAATTTCAGAGTGAAGGGCGACACGGTAGACATTTATCTCGCCTATGACGACGTGATTGTCCGTATCGAGTTCTGGGGCGAAGAAATCGAGTCAATACGTACCATAGACCCTGCGACGGGAAACAGCACGGGGACATTCGATGCTTACAAAATTTTTCCGGCTAACCTATTCGTCACGACCAAAGAGCGAATAGACAAAGCTATCGGAGAGATAGAAATCGACCTCGGTAAACAAGTAGAATTTTTCAAATCTATCGGAAAAAACTTAGAAGCCAAACGGCTTTACGAACGGGTGACCTACGATGTGGAGATGATTCGGGAAATAGGCCACTGCTCGGGGATAGAAAACTATTCCCGATATTTCGACGGCCGAGAAGCGGGAACCAGACCTTTCTGCCTGCTCGATTATTTTCCCAAAGACTTCCTAACGATTATCGACGAGAGCCATGTGACCGTACCGCAAATCCGAGCGATGTACGGAGGCGACCGATCCCGAAAAATGAATTTGGTAGAATACGGATTCCGACTACCTGCCGCCGTAGACAACCGGCCTTTGAAATTCGACGAATTCGAAGGATTGGCTCGGCAAATCATTTATGTAAGCGCCACTCCCGCCGATTATGAATTGGAAAAGAGCGAAGGTATCGTCGTCGAACAAGTTATCCGTCCGACGGGATTGCTCGACCCTATCATAGAGGTACGTCCCAGCCTGAACCAAATCGACGACTTATTAGAAGAGATACAACTAAGGATAGAACGCGACGAACGAGTTCTGGTAACGACCCTAACCAAACGTATGGCCGAGGAGCTGAACGCTTATCTCGCCAAGCTCGACATCAACTGTAATTATATACACTCCGATGTCGACACTCTCGATCGTATTAAAATTTTGGACGATTTACGAGCGGGTGTTTACGACGTGCTTATCGGGGTTAACCTCTTACGCGAAGGATTGGATTTACCCGAAGTCTCGTTAGTGGCCATACTCGATGCCGATAAAGAAGGCTTCCTACGCTCGCATCGTTCGCTGACACAAACCGTAGGACGGGCCGCAAGAAACCTCAATGGGCGGGTAATCATGTATGCCGACCGAATCACCGAAAGCATGCAAAAAACCATAGACGAGACCAATAGAAGGAGAGAGAAACAGTTAGCTTACAACGAAGAAAACCATATCACTCCCCAAGCGATACAAAAGTCGAAGAGCTCGGTGCTCATATCGAATGCAGATACAAAACAACAGGCGCAACCGTCCAAAGCGACCAAACCGACAAAAGCGTACAGCGACGAATATCGGGAACATGTAGATATCGCCGCCGATCCTATCGTCAAATATATGTCGAAAGAACAGTTGCAAAAGGCCATCGAACGTACTCGCAAACAGATGGTCGAAGCGGCAAAAAAAATGGATTTCATCGAAGCGGCACAATATCGGGACGAGCTTATAAAACTAGAAGATTTATATCAAAAAACAACCACGACTACCTGAATTTATGAAAAGTGATACTGAAATAGCCGACAGCACAGTCTTGGAAGAAATAGATACCATAGCCCGCAAAGCGGGTATTCCTGTCGAAAACTTATTCCACTACGGTCCTTATATAGCCAAAGTACCGCTCAAACTTATCGACGACCATAAAGCGAAAAAGAGCCACCTCATATTGGTAACCGCTATTACCGCAACCAAAGCCGGTGTGGGAAAAACGACCGTGAGCATAGGATTGGGCATGGGACTCAACCATATCGGTAAGAAAGCCATCATCGCTTTACGAGAGCCTTCGCTGGGTCCATGTTTCGGGATTAAGGGCGGAGCTACCGGCGGCGGGTACGCACAAGTACTACCTCCCGAAAGAATCAATCTGCACTTCACCGGAGATTTCCATGCCATTACGTCGGCTCACAACTTAATAGCCGCACAGTTGGACAACTATATTTTCCAGAACCGAGCCGAGGGCAGTGGACTGAAAAACATACTTTGGAGGCGGGTAATGGACATGAACGACCGATCACTAAGGCAGATTGTGACCGGATTGGGGGGACTCAACAACGGGATTCCCACGGAAGCAGGATTCGACATTACTCCTGCATCGGAAATCATGGCGATTCTTTGTCTCTCGAAAGATATGGAAGACATGGAACAACGCATCGGCCGTATCGTCGTTGCACATCGTTATAATGGAGAGCCGTTCACGGTAAACGATTTGGGTATCACAGGCCCTGTGCTCGCCTTGTTACGCGATGCGATAGAACCTAATTTGGTGCAAACGACCGAACATAATCCTGTACTCGTACATGGAGGGCCGTTCGCCAACATTGCTCACGGCTGCAATTCGGCCATAGCCACCCGCATGGCTCTCACTTTCGGCGACTATGTCGTAACCGAAGCGGGCTTCGGAGCCGACTTGGGGGCCGAAAAATTCTTCAATATCAAATGCCGTCAAAGCGGACTTCGTCCCGATTTGACAGTCCTCGTAGCGACCACATTATCGCTGAAAATGCACGGAGGCGTTCCCGAAGCAGACATAACGAAACCGAACAGAGAAGGTATCATTCAAGGATTCGCCAACCTCGACAAACACATCGAAAACCTGCAATTTTTCGGACAAACTGTATTGGTGGCTCTCAACCGTTTCACCAGCGATACTGATGAAGAAATAGAACTCATCATGCGCCATTGCGAACAAAAAGGTATAAGATGCGTCGTGAACAACGCTTACACCGACGGCGGTATCGGGGCCGCCGATTTGGCACATGCCGTTGTCGAAGAGATAGAAAACAATCCGTCTCGTCCGTTACGTTTCACCTATGACGATAACGATTCCCCGGCTGCAAAAATAGAAAAGATTGCGCACACTATCTACGGTGCGGGAGAGGTCGTATTCAGTCAAAAAGCCGAGAAGAAGCTGAAACAAATTAAGAACTGGAACCTAAATCATTTACCGGTTTGTATCGCCAAAACCCAATATTCATTTTCAGCCGATCCGAAACGATACGGGTTGGTTAAAGATTTTCAATTTACCATCAACGACATAGAATTAAATGCAGGTGCTGGCTTTATCGTAGCCATAGCCGGAGAGATGCTACGCATGCCGGGTCTCCCCAAGCACCCGCAAGCACATCAAATAAAAGTAGTAAACGGAAAGATTGAAGGGCTCTATTAACAAGAAAATGAAAGAATACCGATTACAAGATTGGTTACCGACCACCCGTAAGGAGATGGATTTACGAGGCTGGGATTACGTCGATGTAATCCTATTCTCGGGAGACGCTTATGTGGACCACCCCTCTTTCGGGGCTGCCGTGATCGGACGCACGCTCGAAGCCGAAGGATTGAGAGTGGCTATCGTTCCCCAACCTAACTGGCAAGACGATTTGCGGGATTTCAAAAAATTGGGTATCCCCCGGTTATTCTTCGGTATTTCGGCGGGAGCTATGGACTCGATGGTGAACCATTATACCGCAAACAAGAGATTGAGGAGCGACGATGCCTATACTCCCAATGGCCGGCATGGCATGAGGCCCGACTATCCTACAATCGTTTATAGCCGTATTTTAAAACGGTTATTCCCGGACACTCCGATTATCGTGGGGGGAATCGAAGCCTCTATGCGACGCCTGACTCACTACGACTACTGGCAAGACAAACTATTGCCCGGCATTCTGGCTGACTGCCCAGCCGATTTGTTAATTTACGGAATGGGGGAACGTCCCATTATCGAAATAGCCCGCCGGTTACAACAGGGTGAGAACATAAAACAGCTCGACGACATTCCACAAACAGCAAGCATACAACCTCTTTCGAATATGCCTCGCATTATGGAAGACGAAGGGAATATCGTCCTCGCATCACACGAAAAATGCCTACTCCACAAACGGAAGCAATCGGAAAATTTCAAGCACATCGAGGAAGAATCCAATAAATACCACGCTAAGCGACTTTGGCAAAGCGTGGGAGAGCGGGCAATTATGGTCAATCCTCCTTACCCGCCCATGACCGAAACGGAAATAGATGCCTCGTTCGACCTTCCTTATACCCGTATGCCCCACCCCAAATACAAAGGGAAAACAATTCCAGCATATGAAATGATAAAGTTTTCGGTCAATCTGCATAGAGGGTGCTTCGGCGGATGTGCATTCTGCACCATTTCGGCACATCAGGGCAAATTCATTGCCTCCCGCTCCAAAGAGTCCATTCTCAAAGAGGTAAAACAAATCATCGATATGCCCGACTTCAAAGGATATCTGAGCGATTTGGGAGGCCCCTCGGCAAACATGTACCGAATGCACGGGGCAAATGAAGAACTTTGCCGAAAGTGTAAACGACCTTCCTGCTTAGCTCCTCAAATCTGCCCGAATCTCAATGCCGACCATTCGTCTTTATTGGATATATACCAAGCCGTCGATGCCCTACCCGGCATAAAAAAATCATTTATCGGTAGCGGGGTACGGTACGACCTTTTGCTCCACCGCCACAAAGATAATGAGTTAAACCATTGTACTCGGCTTTATACAGAGGAACTCATATCCCGTCACGTCTCCGGTCGACTGAAAGTAGCCCCGGAGCACACTTCGGACCGAGTTCTCAACATCATGCGCAAACCCTCGTTCTCTCTCTTCGAAGAATTCAAACGAATTTTCGAACGAATAAACAAGGAAAAAGGTCTGAACCAGCAAATTATCCCTTATTTCATATCGAGCCACCCGGGCTGTACAGAGGAAGATATGGCAGAATTGGCGGCTTTGACAAAACAAATGAATTTCAAATTGGAACAAGTACAGGATTTTACGCCTACTCCTATGACTCTGTCCACCGAAATTTATTATACAGGAATACACCCCTACACCGGTGAGAAAGTTTTCACAGCCCGAAAACCGGAAGAGAAGTTAAACCAACGCAAATATTTCTTCTGGTATCTCCCCGAAAAGAGAAACGACATACAAAATTCGCTCAAACGCATGCACAGAAACGATTTGGCGGAAAAACTATATGGGAACACCCCGTGGAGAAAACCAGCAAGAATCGTAAGTGAGGCAAAGAGTAGGCAAAAAAAGAAAAAACCGAACAATAAATAAACTATAAACCGTTATTTATGAACAAACTAAATTGTATGATGATGGCAGGAACTTTATTAGTAACGGCCTGTCAGCCGACCGGAAAAACCGGAGACGTAATCGGCAAACAACCCGTAAAAGTCGAGAATGGAATCATGACCACAGAAGTGCTCATGGCATTCGGCAGAGTAAGCGGTCCCGTAGTTTCTCCCGACAAGAGTAAAATTTTGTATGGTGTCTCTTACGAAAATCTGGAACAGAACAAAAGTAACCGTGAGCTCTTCGTCATGGACATCGACGGACAAAACAAAAAGCAAATCACCTGTACTCCCGAATCGGAAGGTAATGCCGTATGGATCGACGGAGGCAAACAAATAGCATACCTGTCGGGAAAGAGCGGAGATTCACAATTATGGATTATGAATGCCGACGGTAGCAATGCCCGACAAATAAGCCACCATGAGAAAGGTGTCCACGGTTTTTTATTCTCGCCCGACGAGAAACATATACTTTTCATCGGCAACGTGAAATACAGCGAGAAAGCCTCGGACCTCTATCCCGACCTCGATAAGGCGACAGGACGTGTGATCGACGATTTAATGTACAAGCATTGGGACGAGTGGGTGGAAGAGATACCCCACCCTTATATCGCTTCATTCGACGGTAAACAGTTAACCGATATTACCGACATTATGGAAGGAGAGCCATACGAATCCCCCATGAAGCCATTCGGTGGTATCGAATCTTTCGCATGGACTCCCGACAGTAAAGCCGTCGCTTATACCAGCCGAAAGAAAACCGGTATGGAATATTCTTTATCGACAAATTCAGATATTTATCTGTATGACCTCTCCACCCAAGAAACCAAAAACCTTACCGAGGGCATGATGGGATACGATACTACACCGGCGTTCTCGCCCGATGGGAAATATCTGGCATGGGGCAGCATGGAACGCGAGGGTTACGAATCGGACAAAAATCGACTCTTCATCATGAACATGGAAACAGGAGAAAAACAAGACCTGACCTCCGACTTCGATTACAGCACCGATGAATTGGCTTGGAGTCCCGACGGAAAATCTCTCTATATCCGTTCGGCCTATCAGGGAGAAATACACATTTTCAAAGTAGGGCTCGATAAAAAAATCGAACAAATCACGACCGGATATTACGATTATGCCTCATTGGCTCCCGTAAACGACAACTGTTTGATCGCCATGCGCCACTCTCTGTCTCAGCCCGATGAAATTTATAGTATCGACCCGCAAAGCAAAGAAGTAAAGGAAATCTCTTTCGAGAATAAAGATATTCTGGATCAAATCACTATGGGTAAAGTCGAAGAACGCTGGATAAAGACGACAGATAACAAAAAGATGCTTACGTGGATCGTTTATCCTCCCCATTTCGATCCTTCTAAAAAATACCCCGCTATCCTCTATTGTCAAGGCGGACCTCAACAACCGGTGAGCCAATTCTGGTCTTACCGTTGGAATCTGCAATTAATGGCTGCCAACGGATATATCGTTATCGCACCCAACCGTCGGGGTCTCTATGGATTCGGTCAAGAATGGCTCGAACAAATCAGCGGAGACTACGGTGGCCAAAACATGAAAGACTATTTCAGTGCGACCGATGAAATGAAAAAAGAACCGTTCATCGACGGCGACCACATGGGCGCAGTTGGCGCCAGCTACGGAGGATTCTCGGTCTATTGGCTGGCCGGACATCACCCAAAACGATTCAAAGCATTTATCGCCCACGCAGGTATCTATAACCTCGAACAACAATATGTAGAAACCGAAGAAATGTGGTTTGCCAACTGGGATATGGGCGGAGCTCCGTGGGATAAAAAGAATGCCACGGCACAACGTACGTTCGCTACATCGCCGCATAAATTCGTAGACCAATGGGACACCCCCATACTCATCACTCACGGAGAATATGACTTCCGCATTCTTGCCTCTCAAGGTATGTCGGCGTTCAACGCAGCCAAACTGCGAGGAGTTCCGGCAGAAATGCTCATCTTCCCCGATGAAAACCACTGGATATTGAAGCCTCAGAACGGCGTACTGTGGCAAAGAATTTTCTTCCGTTGGCTCGACCGTTGGTTGAAGCCGCAAGCTACAACTACCGACCAACAAAAATGATCGAATTCGACAACATAACTTTCATTTATGACAACAAGCCTCTGATGCAACACTTCTCGTGTTGCATCAGCTCCGGCGAGAAAGTGGTGCTTTACGGACCTTCGGGACACGGTAAAAGCACCCTTCTTGCTTCGGTAGCCGGCTTTGTTTTACCAGACGAAGGCTCTGTCCGTATAAACGGTAAAATCCTCGACAGCGTTGCCATACAACAAATACGACGGATAACCGCATGGTTGCCCCAAGAGTTCACTCTTCCGTTTGAAACAGTCGAAGAACTGATCGCAGCCCCTTTCAGGCTAAAAATAAACCAACCGTCGAGACCTACGAAAGAAACTATCCTGAATCATTTCGCAAGACTCGGACTGGAACCCGAACTGTATGAAAAACGCTCTATTGAAATATCGGGAGGACAGCGCCAGCGCATTATGCTGATGATAACGGCTTTGTTAAACAAAAAAATCGTTCTTTTGGACGAACCTACCTCGGCTCTCGATCCCGACTCTATTTCTCTTATCATCGATTACATTCACGCCATGCGGGAAACAACCGTAGTGATGGTGTCGCACGACACTCGCTTCATAGAGGCGTTCGACCGAAAAATATACATCGGAGACTGATTATGGAAACAATAAATATCGGATACGGACACATGGCTTTGGGATTTCTGTTATTGATAATCCCTACCTATTTTCTCTACCGTTACCGTACCGGTTTGGTAAAAGACACGCTTATTGCCGCGCTACGTATGACCGTACAACTCTTCCTCATCGGATTTTATCTCGAATACCTGTTTTTATGGGATAAACTGTGGATAAATCTGTTATGGATATTGCTCATGATAATCATAGCTTCATCGACCGCACTGAAACGAACCCACTTACCCGTACGAACTTTATTCATGACTGTTTCCGTTGCATTTCTCGTCTCACTACTCATCATAGACTTTTACTTCTTAGGCTTAGTCGTTCGCCCGGAAAAAATCTTTACCGCCCGATATTTCATTCCCATCAGCGGTATGATTTTAGGCAATATGCTATCGGCCAACGTTATCGCTCTCAATTCGTTTTACGGCTCTCTAAACAGAGAACGACAATTATACCTTTATCTGTTGGGGAACGGCGCATCTCCCAGCGAAGCCCTAACCCCCTTCATGCGTGAAGCCCTCATCAAATCGTTCAACCCCACGATCGCATCAATGGCTGTCATGGGACTTATCGCCCTTCCGGGAACTATGACCGGACAAATTTTAGGAGGCAGCAGCCCGAGCGTAGCCATCAAATATCAAATCATGTTAATGATAACCATTTTCGCCTCTTCGCTCATATCGGTTTTGCTCACCCTATGGATTTCCCGTAAGAAAACATTCGATAAATACGGAATGACGAAATTCTAAACGAGCATTTCCTCCCGGTTGCGTTTCAATCGAGCTTTGAACACATCGGGCTTATCATTGAGAATAAGCTCTTCGGGAAACTCAGTCTCCACCAACAGAGGATACAGCCATCTGTAATCGGCGATGGAAAAAGAGATATGGGCATCACTCCCCAAAATGACAGGTTGCTCATAACGTTTGCACAAACGCAGGATTTCCAAATTATTTTCTCTCGCTTTCTCCTTATGGCGATATGGATTGAGAGAACTGTTGTTTATTTCCAACAACACCCCGTTCTCTTTGGCAGCCAGCACTAACGGTTCAAAAAACAGATTGGCCGTACCGTCACCGGGGTGACTGATAATGTCGATATGACCATTACGTATAGCACCTTCCACAGCCGATGTATTCTGCTCGACCGTTCCCGGCCGATAACAAAGCGAATGAAGTCCGGCTATGCGAATATCCAAAAACTTAAAATATTCCTCTTCCAAGTCGAGAGATAACCTTCATAATCCACTATATTTATCTCGGCACCTAATAAGAGTTCCACCCCATACATCAATCGCGGGACCACCGGTAAATTCCTAAAATATATGGGTGAACAAGTTCCCGGAATGCCACCCGTGTGTTCTGTAATACCCAATATTTGCAGGCCTTTATCGGCCGCCGTGCGAACCATCTCCTGTAAAGTACTGAAAGCATGTCCGCTAGCAACCGTATGAGTATGTACATCGAGAAGAATTTTCATAACAAACAAAATTAAAGGATTTACAAAGGTACACGAAATCGGAGGGACGTGCAACTTTTGAATTTCAGAAACGGTCTTTTCCAAAAAAGAAAGAAAATTGTACCCTCCAAAACGGCACAAACAAATTCACGAAAAGACTTATCTACCTTTATGCAGAAGAGGCTGCCCCATTTTTTATCTTGGGACAGCCTCTTTCATGTTTCTATTTATTTCAAATCCGGCTCAAATTGCTTGCTCTATATTCCAGACAAAGGCCCGTAGACCAAGCTGGGGAGTAGCCTCGTCCATCTGATGCAGTTTTTCCAACAGTGGCTCTACTTTACTATCCTCGACAACGGTTATAATGGCAGAACACATGGAAGGCCATGCATGACTGCCATAGTGGGGTTCCCCTGTTTTGGAACCACGTCCTCTCATCTGTTCGAAATAAGAGAACCCCCGACAAGAGAGTTTATCCAACAGTTCGATAATTCGCACATAGTGAGCTTGATCAAAAGTGATAAGAACAGATTTCATATCGAATTATATTTTTAGTGTTCTGTTTTCCTTTTCCCAGAATCGGAAAAGGAAAACAGAACATTTTGATTTAGTTATTAGAATTTATCTTTACACCTTGAAGCAGTCGTTCGTGATGTTTCTTGCGTTTGCGCTTCACACCGACAGAGGCAAATACACAATAAAGTACAGGTATGAGAATCAATGTCAAAATCGTAGATACTGTCAAACCACCGATCACAGCCGTACCCATCGGCCTCCACATTTCAGAACCTTGCCCCGTACCGATAGCCATAGGACTGTCTCTTATACACATCTGACGCTGCCGACGAGCGATCTAG
>ERZ1504206.283-NODE-283-length-12515-cov-3.540851_pt1 | contig 12515 bp, 7 predicted proteins | sample MGYA00574884_ERZ1504206 | MGnify/ENA primary metagenome ERZ1504206 (study PRJEB39906, sample SAMEA3182109) | gut metagenome | biome: human; feature: gut; material: Stool; isolation source: human stools | place: Canada | collected 2013-04-23 ...
CCGTAGCAGGGTGCCCTGGCCTTCGATGGTGACGGGCATCCCGCAGAGCGAGGCGATGGGGGTGAAAAGCCGTGTGGCGAGCCCCGATTCGCCGACGTGCAGCACCTTCCCGCGGGGATGCAGCCCGCCTTCGATCGAAAGGGTCGAGGCGTCCACGTGCTTTACGCGGGCGCCGAGCGTCTCGATGCACCGCAGCGCCGAGCGCGTGTCGTCGCAGAATTCCAGGTTGCGCAGCACCGAGGTCTCCCCGCAGAGGAGCGATGCCGCCAGGGCACGCTGTGCATAGCTTTTCGAACAGGGCGGCGTCAGCGTGCCTTTAACGCGGCCCAATGGAACCGTCTTGTCCATTGTGTAGGTTATATGCTTTTATGGGCACCGGGGTTGGCCGGCACCCTGAAATTAAAATCCTCGCCTCTATTCCTGTGTTTCGGTCTCCTCTCCGGCCTGCTGCGCCTGCTGTCCCTTGCGGTTCTTCATCTGCTGGGTCAGCTGGTGGCTCTTCTTGAGCTCGAAATGCTGGCCGAGGTAGACCTTGCGAACCATCGGGTCGGCGGCCAGTTCCTCGGCCGTACCCGTCTTGAGGATCTTGCCCTCGTAGAGCAGGTAGGTGCGGTCGGTGATGGCCAGCGTCTCGTCGACGTTGTGGTCGGTGATGATGACGCCGATGTTCTTGTGCTTGAGCGTCGCCACGATCGACTGGATGTCCTCCACGGCGATGGGGTCGACGCCCGCGAAGGGCTCGTCGAGCAGGATGAACGCCGGGTTGATGGCCACCGCGCGCGCGATCTCCGTACGGCGCCGTTCGCCGCCCGAAAGCTGGATGCCGAGGCTCTTGCGAACCTTTTGCAGGCGGAACTCCTCGATCAGCGACTCGACGCGCTCGGTCTGGTACTCCTTCGAGAAATCGGTCATTTCGAGTACGGCGCGGATGTTGTCCTCGACCGACAGGCGGCGGAAGACCGATGCCTCCTGTGCCAGGTAGCCCACGCCCATCTGGGCGCGTTTGTAGACCGGCTCCTTGGTCAGTTCGGCGACCTTGCCTTCGTCGTCCTCGAGGAAGATGCGCCCTTCGTTGGGCTTGATAAGCCCCACGATCATGTAGAAAGTCGTGGTCTTGCCGGCTCCGTTGGGGCCGAGCAGTCCGACGATCTCCCCCTGGTTGACGTCGATCGAGACGTGGTCGACGACGGTACGGGCCTTATATTTTTTGACAAGTTCGCTGGTGTATAGGCGCATTGCGTTCTCTTGCTATAAAATTTTTACAAAGTTATGCTTTTTTCCGAAAAGTTTTTTAACTTTACATTGAATTTTCTGATTTTAGAGTAGAAACGGCGAAATGAAACAATTTGAATCGTCCCTGTTGCATGACAAGCTGAAGGAGTACTTCGGCTTTTCGTCGTTCAAAGGGAACCAGGAAGCGGTGATCCGCAATGTGCTGGAAGGGAAGGATACGTTCGTGCTGATGCCTACGGGCGGCGGGAAATCCCTCTGTTATCAGCTTCCGGCCATGCTCATGGAGGGCGTGGCGATCGTCATTTCCCCCCTGATCGCGCTGATGAAGAACCAGGTGGACGCCATGCGCACCTTCTCGGCCGAGTCGGGAATCGCCCATTTCCTCAATTCGTCGCTCAACAAGACGGCCGTCGCGCAGGTGCGTGCCGACGTGCTGGCCGGGAAGACGAAACTGCTCTATTTCGCCCCCGAATCGCTGACCAAGGAGGACAACGTGGCCTTCCTGCATAAAATAAAGGTATCGTTCTACGCCATCGATGAGGCGCACTGCATTTCGGAGTGGGGGCACGACTTCCGGCCCGAGTACCGCCGCATCCGCCCGATCATCAACGAAATCGGTGCCGCGCCGCTGATCGCCCTGACGGCGACGGCTACGCCCAAGGTGCAGCTGGACATCCAGAAGAACCTCGGCATGTCCGACGCTTCGGTGTTCAAGTCGTCGTTCAACCGGCCGAACCTCTATTACGAGATACGCCCCAAGGGGGACGTCGACCGCGATATCATCCGCTTCATCAAGCAGAACGAGGGAAAGAGCGGCATCATCTACTGCCTGAGCCGCAAGAAGGTCGAGGAGCTGACCGAACTGCTCGTGGCCAACGGCATCCGCGCGCTGGCCTACCATGCGGGCATGGACGCCGCGACGCGCGCCGCCAACCAGGACGACTTCCTGATGGAGCGGGTCGAGGTGATCGTCGCCACGATCGCTTTCGGCATGGGCATCGACAAGCCCGACGTGCGCTATGTCATCCATTACGACATCCCCAAGTCGCTCGAAGGCTATTACCAGGAGACGGGGCGTGCCGGCCGCGACGGCGGCGAAGGTTACTGCCTGACGTTTTACAGTTACAAGGACATTCAGAAACTGGAGAAATTCATGCAGGGCAAACCCATCGCCGAACAGGAGATCGGCAAGCTGCTGCTGCTGGAGACGGTGTCCTATGCCGAGAGTTCGATGTGCCGCCGCAAGACGCTGCTGCACTATTTCGGCGAGGAGTATACCGAGGAGAACTGCGGCAACTGCGACAATTGCCGGAATCCCAAGCCGAAGATCGACGCGCGGGCGGCGCTCAAGATGGCGCTCGAGGCGCTGCGCGATATCGGCGACAAGTTCAAGGCCGACTACCTGATAAACGTGCTCACGGGCAAGACCACGGCGCTCATCAAGAGCTACGGCCACAACAAGAGCAAGTGGTTCGGGGCGGGTGCCGAGCACGACGTGCGTTTCTGGGGCGCCGTGCTGCGCCAAGCGCTGATCCTGGGGCTGGTGGACAAGAATATCGAGAATTACGGGCTGATCTCGGTGAACCGCAAGGGCGAGAATTTCATCGCCATGCCTTTCCCCGTCACCGTGACGCTCGACCACGACTATGACGAGGAGGAGAAGGAGGCCGAGGCCGTCGTCCCGATGGGCAAGGGCGGCGCGGCGGACGAGGAACTCTTTGCGATGCTCAAGGATTTGCGTAAGAAAGTGGCCAAGCAGCACGGGCTGCCGCCGTTCGTCATCTTCCAGGATCCGTCGCTCGAGGACATGGCCGTGCAGTACCCGATCACCATCGAGGAGATGCAGAACATCACCGGCGTGGGAGTGGGCAAGGCCCGCAAGTTCGGCGAGGAGTTCGTCAAGCTCATCAAGGCCTATGTCGAGGAGAAGGAGATCATCCGCCCGCAGGACATGATCGTCAAGTCGGTCGGCAACAAGTCGGGCAACAAGATCTTCATCATCCAGTCCATCGACCGGAAGATGGATTTCGAGGACATCGCCCGCGCCAAGGACCTCGACTTCGACGAACTGCTGACCGAGATCGAAGGCATCGTCAACGCCGGAACGAGACTCGATATTTCGTACTACCTGAAGGAGTTCATGGACGAGGACAAGATCGAGGACATTTACCTCTATTTCAAGGAGGACGCCGAGAGCGATTCGCTCGATGCGGCCATCGACGAACTGGGGGCCGACTATACGGAGGAGGAGATACGTCTGGTGCGTATCAAATTCATTTGCGAGCAGGGCAACTGACGCCCTGGACACCTGCCATCCCACGGCTGTTGCGTCACTGTTCCGAGGATTGACACTAACTTAATAATACGCCTATGAACAAAAAGACTTTTACTGTTGCCGTGATTTTCCTGATCGTGACACTCGTGTGGCTCGGAGTCAATATATTCTGGGCCTTGTCGAACAGCAATTGTATATTCGACCTTGTCGTGGCCGTATTGTTCGTGCTTGCAGGCGTCGGGATGGTGTACAACGAATGCCACAAGCGCAAACGCAAGCACCTCGACGAGGTGAACAAATACAAAATACCGTAACCTATGTGTGCCATGCAACGGTTCCTGACGATCATGTCCGTGTTTTTCTTCGTGTGCGGCGTCGTTTCGCTGTGGCGGATCCTGTCCGACGACGGGCGGGATATCTGGTACGTGCCGCTCGTACTGATCGGTGCGTCGGGGATTTTGGCCGTCCGCGCCCGGAGCATGGGCCGCAAAAATACGCAAAACGAAGACTGATATGAAAACCAATGTGATGCAGATAGTCCGCCTCGTGATGATGATCGTGGCGGTGGCCGGGATAATCTACGCCCTGGAGTATATGGAGCGCGGCATTGCCGTGTGGTTCTGGATCACGCTGCTCGGCGTGGGTTTCGTGGGGCTGCTCTATACGTTCCGCCTCACGCAGCGCCGCGTGCGGCTCGAACGCCGTGCCCGGGAGCGGCAGGGAAAGAAAAAAAAAAATCCCGCCGGTCGAAACGCTGACCTTCATCCGCCGGACATCGTTGCCCGGCGGTTCGGTTTCCGGGCGGAGGCTTGCGGTTTCCGATGGGGCGGTTTTCCCGGGGCGGCAGTTTTATTCCGGAAGAGCGGGCTTGTTTCCTGCCGCTGGATTTCGCCGTCGTGGCAGGCGGCAAGGCCGTGGGCGGCGTGGGGTTCGTGCTCGGGACGGATGTCGAGCGCTTCGGCGCCAAAATCGGCTTCTGGCTCTCAAGCCGCTGCCGGGGGCGGGGCATGATGACGGCGGCCGTCCGGCAGGCCGTGGAGTGGATGTTCGCAAATACCCCGATAATTCGTATCTTTGCCGCGGCTTATGCCACCAATTCCGCATCGCAGCGGGTGTTGGTGAAAGCCGGGTTCCGGCATGTCGGGACGTTCCGCAAGGCTTTTTTCAAGAACGGGGCGTTCGTAGACGGCTGTTATTACGAATTACTGAAAGACGAAAATGAGTGAAGTAAGGGCAAAAAAGGCGCTGGGACAGCATTTCCTGGTCGACCTCAATATCGCGCGCAAGATTTGCGATGCGCTTTCGGGGGGCGTAAGACCGGAGGCCGGGGCGGAAACCCGGGCGGTGGCGGCTGGAAGTGCCGATGCCGATGCGGAAACCCGGACGAGGGTGGCTGGATATGCCGGAGCTGGGGCGGAAGCCCGGACGATGGCGGCAGGAAGTGCCGATGCCGGGGCAGAAGCCCGGACGAAGGCGACAGGAACTGCCGATGCCGATGCGGAAACCCGGAGGGGTGTAGCTGCAAGTGCCGATGCCCGGCTCGCGGCGGATACGACCGCTGCCGGTGCGCCGGCGGCCGCGGAAGAGGAACGGAGCGGCGCAGTCCCCTGCGACGTGCTGGAGGTCGGCTGCGGGATGGGGGTGCTGACGCAGTTCCTGCTCAGGCGCGGCGACATCACCACCTACGGCGCCGAGATCGACCCGGAGAGCGTCGAATACCTGCATGCGCATTTCCCCGAGTTCGCACCGCGGCTGATCGAGGGCGATTTCCTGAAGATGAACCTGCGCGAGCGTTTTCCGCGGGGACTGAAGATCATCGGGAATTTCCCCTACAACATCTCCTCGCAGATATTTTTCAAGGTGCTCGAGCACCGCGACCTGGTGCCCGAATGCGTCGGCATGATCCAGAAGGAGGTCGCCGTACGGATCGCGGAGCCCCCGGGGTCGAAGGAGTACGGCATCCTGAGCGTGTTGTTGCAGGCTTGGTACGACATCGAATACCTCTTTACGGTCAACGAAACGGTTTTCAACCCGCCTCCCAAGGTCAAAAGCGCCGTTATCCGCCTGCGCCGCAACAGCGTCGGACGGCTCGGCTGCGACGAGGCGCTGTTCGTGAAGGTGGTGAAAGCGTCATTCGGCCAACGCCGCAAGATGATCCGCAACTCGCTGCGGGCGGTATTCGGCGATTTCGGCGGCGCAGAACATCCCTTTTTTACGCAGCGCGCCGAGCAGCTCTCGGTCGCCGATTTCGTGCAGCTGACCGACTGGGTCGCGGCCAACCGGAAATAATCGCGGCGGGTCGTGGACGTCGGATACCGCAGTTTGGGTGCGGGTTCGAGCCGTCGGATGCCGGGCCGGAAGGGCGGACAGTGTGTACCGGATGCGGAAATGGAAAAGCACCGGGATCCCGGTGCTTTTTTCATGCCGTTCGGCGGGCGGGGTATTGCTCCGCAGCCGCAATGCGCAGGCGTCTATTTTCGCAGGTCTCCCGCAATGACCGTCACCAGTTCTTCGCGGGAGAGGTATTTCCGAGCCAGTTGCTGCACGTCGGCCGGCGTCATGGCCTGTATGCGGCGGATGTTCTCGTTGATGACGGTATGGTCGCGGCCGCAGAGGATGTTCTCGATCGTAACGTCGGCAATGCCGAACGGCCCGTCGAGGATACGCATCATCTCGCCGACCATAATGTTCTTCACGAGCGAAAGTTCGCCCTCGGGCATCGGCTCGGAGCGCAGCCGTTCGATTTCGGCGTAAATCTCGCGCAGGGCCTCCTGCGTGACCTCCGTCCCGACCTGTGCCGCTACGGCGAAATAGCCCTCCCGTTCGAAGTTGACCATGGCGGCCACCACGCCGTACATATAGCCGTGCTCCTCGCGCAGGTTCTGCATCAGGCGCGAACCGAAATAACCGCCCAGGGCGGATGCCACGACCTGCATGCCGAGGAAATCGGGATGCTGGCGCGGGAAAAGCAGCCTTCCGATGCGGATCGACGACTGTACGGCGCCCGGATGGTCGACCCGCACTTCGTGCTGCGTCACGGGTGCCGGGAACGGGATGCCGGCCTGGGGTTCGCGCCGCGGCAACCGTTCCGCCAGCGCCGCGACGGCCTGCCGTTCGTGGTCGCCGATGCGCCCGCTGCATATCGTGAACCCGTTGTCCGCCGTGTAGTGGCTTTCATAAAACGCCGCTACATCCCCGCGCGTGAGTTTATCGTATTGGGCTTCGTCGGCCGAGATGCCGTAGGGGTGCGAGGGCCCGAAAAGGGCGCGGGCGAAAGCCTCGCGGGCCTGGGTGTCGACCTTCGTGCGTTCGACGGCCAGCCGCTGCTTGCGCTTGGCGCAGTAGGTGCGCAGTTCCTCCTCGGGGAAAACGGGGTGCAGGAGTATCTGTTCGGCTACGGCGAGCGTTTCGTCGAAGAATTTGGAGAGCATGCAGAAACTGATGTAGGCATAGTCGCGGTCGATGTTGACGTCGTAGTACGAGCCGTAATAGTCGAGCCGTTCGGCGATCTGGTGCGCCGTCATGTCGCGTGTCCCCTCGGCGAGCATGTTGGCGGCGGCCGACGCCGAGAAAGGAACCCGTTGCATGGCCGATCCGGCGCGGAACACGAAGGTGACGCGCAGCACTTCGAAGTCGTCCGAGGCGAGCGTGTAGAGCGCCGAGCCGTTTGCCAGCAGGCTCTTCCCGGCTTGTGCGACCTCGACGTCGGAGGGTATTACGAGGGGTGGTTGTGTCATTTTTTCGCTTTGTAAATAAGGATGGAACAGTTTTCGGGGCGGAAGGTGCGGCGGCTGAAGGCGAGGATGTCGCCGGTCGTGACGGCACGGTAGGCCGCCACCTCGCCGTTGATGAGCGGCAGGTCGCCCAGCATCTCGTAGAAGCCCAGGTTCATCGCCTTGTTCATCACGTTCAGCTCGCCGAAGAGCGTGTTGGCCTCGAACTTGTTTTTGACCTTCTCGACCTCGTAGTCCGATGCCGGGACGCTCTGCAATGCCTCGATTTCGGCACGGAAAGCCGCTTCGGCCTGTTCGGGAGTGGTATCCGGCAGCAGTTGCCCCGTAAAGACGAACAACCCCGGGTCGACGTCGCCCGAAATGTAGGCGTTGACCGAGGCCAGCAGGCGCTGTTCCTGCACCAGGTGTTTGTAGAGACGCGACGAGTCGCCGCCCGACAGGAGGTCGGAGACCAGGTCGGCGGTATAGAAATCCTGCGAGGTGCGGCCGCCCATGTGGAATGCCAGCGACAGGGTCGTGGCGGGCACGTCGCGTTCGACCGTCTCCCGGCGGGGCGCCTCCTGCTGCGGTTCCCGGGGGATGGGCTGGGGAGTCACGGTGCGGTCGGCGAGCGGGGCGAACCATTTTTCGGCAAGGTCGAGCATGCGCTCCTCGTCGAAGTCGGCCGAGACGGACAGGATGGCGTTCGAAGGGTGGTAGTGGGTGCGGTAGAAGGCCTGTACGTCGTCGAGTGTCGCTCCGGCGATGTGGTCGGGCGTGAGCCCGATGGTCGCCCAGCGGTAGGGGTGGACTTTGTAGGCCAGTGCCCGCAGCAGCATCGGCTGGTCGCCGTAGGGCTGGTTGAGGTAGCGCTGGCGGAACTCCTCGATCACCACGCGTTTCTCCGCCTCGAGTTTTTCGGGGGTGATGTCCAGCCCCTCCATGCGGTCGCTTTCGAGCCACAGTGCGGTCTCGATGTTGTCCTTCGGGAGTGTGATGTAGAAATCCGTATAGTCGTTGTTGGTGAAGGCGTTGTTGTCGCCGCAGGCCATCTGCACGGGCAGGTCGAAATTCGGGATTTCGCGCGTGCCGCGGAACATCAGGTGTTCGAACAGATGGGCGAAACCCGTGCGCGCGGGGTTCTCGTTGCGCGCCCCGACCTTATATAATATGTTTACTGCGGCGAGTTTCGAAGCCTTATCCCGGTTGACGACGACCGTCAGGCCGTTCGCCAGTGTTCTCTTCTTGTATTCGATCATGGATGCAAAGATAGTAAAAAAGCAGCGGCAGGAAAATTTAGTGACGCCTCATTTGAAGATGGATTCGAAGACTATGAAGTTTGGGGATTGGAATCCATTACCCTGCCGCTGCGTGTGGAAAACGCTTCGGCAGAAAACGGGAAGAGTGGTGCCGAACCTGTGGCCCATGGCTCTGGTCAGCCTCTATCCCACAAATCACAGCACGCACCCTTCTGGGTACGATCTGTATTGTGGGATAACAAAAAATTTACCAGATTTTAGGGCCCCAATACTATCGTTTATACACGATGATATGTAAAGAACGAATTATGGAACAAAATTAGGAAAAAAATCCCGATTTGCAATCGCCGCGCCCGAACAACCTATTTATCGGCCTTTATTTCCCAGTGTTTCGCCGCGTAAAATTTGTTGACGGCCAAAAAATTATCTGTTTTCTCAACCGCCAATGTGCCTGTGAAAAAATTCCGCAGCTTTTTCCGGCCCGGGATTTGCCTTGCCGGCAGGGGTGGCGCTCCGGCCCCGTGCACGCACAGCCCGGACTGTGCCCGCGAGGGCGTGGCAGGTAATCCGCTATCGGATAATAAGTTCGGCAAGTCGGTGATTATCCGCGAGTTCGCTGTTAAATAAATAACAACCCCGTTGTTATTCCAATAACATCCTGCGTAGTGAAAAAACCGGATGATTTGTCAGAAAATCGGACTGATTTTTCCGCCGGAATTGTTATCTTTGCAACGCATTTTGTCCCGAATCCAGGAAAAACACACAATATCATCTAAAATTTCAACAAAATGGCAGAAAAGAAATTTATCACTTGTGATGGTAACTACGCTGCGGCACATGTTGCATACATGTTCTCGGAAGTTGCGGCGATCTATCCCATCACGCCGTCGTCGACCATGGCCGAACTCGTGGACGAGTGGGCCGCACAGGGTCGCAAAAATATTTTCGGCGAAACGGTGAAAGTTGTCGAGATGCAGTCCGAAGCCGGTGCTGCAGGCGCCGTACACGGTTCGTTGCAGAGCGGTGCCCTGACGTCGACGTTCACCGCGTCGCAGGGTTTGCTGCTGATGATCCCCAATATGTATAAGATCTCCGGCGAATTGCTGCCGGGCGTGTTCCACGTTTCGGCGCGTGCGCTGGCCGCACAGTCGCTGTCGATTTTCGGAGACCACCAGGACGTCATGGCCACCCGCCAGACGGGATTCGCCATGCTGGCGACTTCGTCGGTGCAGGAGGTGATGGATCTGGCGGGCGTGGCGCACATCGTGTCGCTCAAATCGCGCGTGCCGTTCCTGCACTTCTTCGACGGCTTCCGTACCTCGCACGAGATCCAGAAGATTGAGCTGATCGACGAGGCCGCTCTGACGGCGATGCTTGACCGCGATGCGCTGGCTGAGTTCCGCCGGCGGGCGCTCAACCCCGAGCACCCCGTCACCCGCGGTACGGCGCAGAACCCCGACATCTATTTCCAGACCCGCGAGGCCGCCAACCGCTTCTACGACGCCGTGCCCGACATGGTTGCTGAGGCGATGCGCGAGATTTCGAAGATCACCGGCCGCGAGTACAAGCCGTTCGTATATTACGGAGCTGCGGACGCCGAGAACATCGTGATCGCGATGGGGTCGGTGACCGAAACCCTCCGGGAGACGGTCGACTACCTGAACGCCCGTGGCGGGAAGGTGGGCGTCGTGACCGTTCACCTCTATCGTCCCTTCTCGGTGAAATATCTGGGCGAGGTGCTGCCCGAAACGGTGAAGCGCATCTGTGTGCTCGACCGTACTAAGGAACCGGGTGCAAACGGCGACCCGCTCTACCTGGATGTCGTCGAGGCATTTGCCAACTGCAAGGATATTCCGGCCGACCGCAAACCGCTCATCATCGGTGGCCGCTACGGCCTTTCGTCCAAGGATACCACGCCGGCGCAGATGCTGGCCGTGTTCGCCAACCTCGGGGCCAACGAGCCCAAGAACCAGTTCACGGTGGGCATCGTGGACGACGTGACCTTCCGCTCGCTGCCCGTGGGCGAGGAGATTTCGCTCGCCAAGCCCGGTACGTTCGAGGCGCTCTTCTTCGGCCTGGGTGCCGACGGTACGGTAGGCGCCAACAAGAACTCGATCAAGATCATCGGCGGCACGACGAACAAATATTGCCAGGCATACTTCTCGTACGACTCGAAGAAGTCGGGCGGTTACACCTCGTCGCACCTGCGTTTCGGCGACCTGCCGATCACTTCGCCCTATCTGGTCACCACGCCCGACTTCGTGGCGTGCCACGTGCCTTCGTACGTCGACAAGTACGACGTGCTGAAAGGGCTGAAAGCCGGCGGTTCGTTCCTGCTCAACTCGGTGCACGACGCGGCTACGACCTGCGCCACGCTGCCCGACCACATGAAAGCCTATCTGGCCAAGAACAAGATCAATTTCTATATCATCAACGCTACGAAGATCGCCGCAGAACTCGGACTGGGCTCGCGTACGAATACCATCATGCAGTCGGCATTCTTCAAGATCGCCAACGTTATCCCGTTCGACAAGGCTGTCGACGAGATGAAGCATGCCATCCTGAAATCCTACGGCAAGAAGGGCGAGGACATCGTCAACATGAACTATGCGGCCGTCGACGCCGGCGGCAACGCCGTGGTGAAGGTCGAGGTGCCGGCCGAATGGGCGCAGATCGACGACAACGGCTTCGCACATGTTTCGGATGCGTCGTATCCCGAGTTCGTGCGCAAGATCGTCGAGCCGATCAACGGGCTGAAGGGCGATGACCTGCCGGTATCGGCTTTCACGGGCCGTGAGGACGGTACGTGGGAGAACGGCACGGCCGCCTACGAGAAGCGCGGCATCGCCGTGAATGTCCCCGAGTGGAAGATCGAGAACTGTATCCAGTGCAACCAGTGCGCCTATGTCTGCCCGCACGCCGTGATCCGTCCGTTCCTCGCGACGGAGGCCGAGGCTGCCGCATCGGGCGTGGAATGGAAGCAGGGGCTGGGCGAGACCAAGGAGTACAAGTTCCGCATCCAGATCTCGCCGCTCGACTGTACGGGCTGCTCGAACTGCGTCGACGTCTGCCCGGCCAAGGAGAAGGCGCTGGTAATGCGTCCTCTGGAGGAGCAGATGCCCCAGCAGAAGAACTGGGACTACATCACCAAGCATATCGGCTACAAGCAGGTCGTCGACAAGACCAAGTCGGTGAAGAACCTCCAGTTCGCACAGCCGCTGTTCGAGTTCTCGGGCGCCTGCGCCGGTTGCGGCGAGACCCCCTATATCAAGGCTATCTCGCAGCTGTTCGGCGACAAGATGATGGTTGCCAACGCCACGGGCTGTACCTCGATCTATTCGGGTTCGGCACCGTCGACCCCGTACTGCACCAACGACAAGGGCCAGGGCCCGGCATGGGCGAACTCGCTTTTCGAGGACAACGCCGAATTCGGCCTGGGTATGCACCTCGGTGTCGAGAAACTCCGCGACCGTATCCAGAATACGATGGAGCAGGCTATTGCCAACTGTACGAAATGCTCCGACGAGCTGAAGGGCGTCATGCAGGAGTGGATCGCTTCGCGCGGTTCGTCGGCCAAATCGGCCGAGGTCTCGGCGCGCCTCGTCCCGATGATGGAGGCCTGCGGCTGCGATTACTGCAAGGATATCCTGGAGATGAAGGACTGGCTGGTGAAGAAGTCGCAGTGGATCATCGGCGGCGACGGCTGGGGGTACGATATCGGCTTCGGCGGTGTCGATCACGTGCTGGCATCGGGCCAGGATGTGAACATTCTGGTCGTGGATACCGAGGTTTACTCGAATACCGGCGGACAGTCGTCGAAATCGACGCCCGTGGGTGCCGTCGCCAAGTTCGCTTCGGCCGGCAAGCGTATCCGCAAGAAAGACCTCGGCGCCATCGCCATGACCTACGGCTACGTATACGTGGCGCAGGTTTCGATCGGCGCTTCGCAGATGCAGTTGTTCAACGTGCTCAAGGAGGCCGAGGCCTATCCCGGCCCGTCGCTCGTGATCGCCTATGCTCCGTGTATCAACCACG
>ERZ1504206.291-NODE-291-length-12407-cov-3.685395_pt1 | contig 12407 bp, 10 predicted proteins | sample MGYA00574884_ERZ1504206 | MGnify/ENA primary metagenome ERZ1504206 (study PRJEB39906, sample SAMEA3182109) | gut metagenome | biome: human; feature: gut; material: Stool; isolation source: human stools | place: Canada | collected 2013-04-23 ...
GCCTTAGTCTCGTGGGCTCGGAGATGTGTATAAGAGTCAGGAACTGAACCGCGAACTGCGGCTCTGGGACGTGCTGGTCGACCCGGCCCGCAAGATCCGCATCGGCAACAAGCTCTACTTCGGCGACGACGACCTGCTGGTGGCCGAGGTGATCGACAATACGACCTCGCGCGGGCGCACGCTGCGCTTCCTGTTCGACGGCTCCTACGAGGAGTTCAAGCAGACGCTTTTCAGCCTGGGCGAGACACCGCTGCCCAAATGGGTGCGCGACAAGGTCGAACCCGAGGACGCCGAGCGCTACCAGACGATCTTCGCCGAGCACGAAGGCGCCGTTGCCGCCCCGACGGCCGGCATGCACTTCTCGAAGCACCTGATGAAGCGCATGGAGATCAAGGGCATCGACCGTGCGTTCGTCACGCTGCACGTCGGGCTGGGCAACTTCCGTACGGTCGACGTCGAAGACCTCTCGAAGCACAAGATGGACTCCGAACAGTTCTTCGTGACCGAAGAGGCTGCCGGGGCGGTGAACGAGGCCAAGCGCAACGGGCGCAAGGTCGCAGCCATCGGCACGACCGTCATGCGCACCCTCGAAACGGCGGTCTCGACCAACGGCATGATCAAGCCGATGGAAGGATGGACGAACAAGTTCATCTTCGCGCCCTACGAGTTCACGGTGGCCGACGCCATGGTGACCAATTTCCATCTGCCTTACTCCACCCAGCTGATGATGGTTGCGGCGTTCGGCGGCTACGAAACGATCATGAACGCCTATAAGATAGCCAAGGAAGAAGGGTACCGATTCGGCACTTACGGGGACGCGATGCTCATTCTTTAAGATTTTTTCACTATCTTTGCACAATAGACCGCGAAAGATCAAATACTCGAACCATGGCAAATAAGATTCTGTACGTCTGTCAGGAGATTACACCCTATCTTCCAGAGACGGAGGCTTCCGGACTTTGCCGCGCTCTCACGCAGGCGATGCAGGAGCGTGGGAACGAAATCCGTACCTTCATGCCGCGCTACGGCTGTATCAACGAACGCCGGCACCAGCTCCACGAGGTAATACGTCTTTCGGGCATGAACCTCATCATCGACGACAACGACCACCAGCTCATCATCAAGGTGGCCTCGATCCCCGCGGCGCGCGTGCAGATCTATTTCATCGACAACGACGACTATTTCTCGCGCAAGGCCGTGCTGACCGACAGCGAAGGGGCGGAATTCCCCGACAACGACGAACGGGCCATCTTCTTTGCCCGCGGCGTGCTGGAAACGGTCAAAAAACTGCGCTGGACGCCGACCATAGTCCATTGCCACGGCTGGTTCTCGGGAGTGATCCCGGTCTACCTGAAACGGGTCTTCGCCGACGACCCGATTTTCCGCGACGTGAAAGTCGTCGTCTCGCTCTACGCCGACGGCTTCCCCGGGGAACTGGACAAGGGCTTCGCCGCGAAGATCGCCGGCGAGGGGGTCAAGGATAAAAATCTCGCAATTCTCGACGTCCCGTCATACGAAAACCTCTGCCGCTTCGTTATGGAATATGCCGACGGTGTGGTCGCAGCTTCCGCAGATGCCGACCCCAAGGTATTGGAGATCGCCCGTGCGAGCGGGAAACCGATGCTCGAATACCAGTCGCCCGAGGCAGCGGACTTTTTCGATAATTACAACCGATTCTATGAAGCGATTCAATAATTTCCGCCGTTTGCTCCGCGCCGCCGCCGTCGTGACGGTCGTCGCTGCGATGACATTCGCGGGCTGCACCAAGGTCGACGACACACTGGGGTCGAACCTCGTGCCGGACAACCAGCAGATGAAAGCGGGTTACCAGACATTCGGCGCCCTGACGCTGACGGGGGATCTCAACCCCAGGCGCTATGTCGAGACGCGGCTTTACCAGACCGACTCGCTCATCACGTCGAACCTCAGCTACGGGTACATGGGTTCGATGCTCAGCGACACGTTCGGACTGCGCACGGCAGGGTTCCTCACGCAATACATCCCCTATGAAATCGATTCGGGATATTTCGGGTTCCGCCCGATCCTCGACTCGGCGATCATCCTGCTTTCCATCTCCAGCTACGGGAGCGACACGCTTACCCCGCAGCTCTACAACGTATACGAGGTCGTCAGCAACAAATACCTGACCGAGAAACCCGTCGAAAGCGGAAAGTCCGAGCGCGACACGACCTTCTACCTCAATTTCGACCCCGTCAAGGCGGGCGCCGTAGGCAACGAGGTGCTCTTCACGTTCACCTTCCCCGACGGAGAGAAGACGGGTCCCGCCACCACGTACGCCACCATGAAACCGACCCAGAAGGGACGGGAATTCATCAACCGCCTGATGCTTCAGGAGGGCACGTACAAGGGCGACTATTCGATTTACAGCCTCGACAGCCTCGAACAGTGGGTCGCCGAGTTCAAGGGGCTTTACATCGTCCCGGCCGTCGACCAGACGACCCCCAACAAGGGCAACATCTACGCCACGTCGCTCGACGCTTCGGGCTTCGCGATCTACGGGCGTAACCGCCTGGAGAGCGACCCTACGCTGATCGCCGACACGATTTCGATCCCCTACATTTTCTACGACTCTTCGGTCGACTACGGCAACGTGTCGGTCAACACCATCCGCCACGACTACTCGAAAGCCACTTCTCCGCAGAGGTTCGACATTGCGGATGCGGTCGAGACCAACGAGAACCGTCCGCTCAGCAAGCAGGTCTACGTCGAGGGCATGGGCGGCGTCGTAACGGAAATGACTTTCACCGAGGAGTTCTTCAGGCAGCTGGCGCAGATCATCAAGGACGAGAACGCCGCTTCCGCCAAGGAGTTCAATACCCTGGCCATCAACCAGGCCCGGATGTCGGTCTATTTCGCGGGCAGCAACTACGACTGGCAGAACCTGACCGACGTGAAGCACATGATCGAACAGATGGACGCCTCGCAGAGCCGCCTGGGCCTCTATACCAATTACAAAAAGCTCTCGGGCATCACCGACTACGCCTATGCCTACGAGAAGACCTACAGCACGACGCTGACCTACGGCGGTTACATCAACCGCAGCCGGGGCTGCTACGTGATGGACATCACGGGCCATGTGCAGAGCATGTGGAACTACTACCAGGAGGCCGTGGAGGAGCTGGGCGAGAACGCCCCGTGGGAAGAGATCGCGGAGAGAATCAAAACCAGGACTATGTACATGGGGCCCGAGGCATACGGTCTCTACACCCAGAATTACAGTGTGATGCAGGGTATGACGCCCTCGGACGGGTCGCTGACCAAGGAGGATGCCCCGATCAAGATCGACATCGCCTATACCCTGGTCAAATAAAGGATCAACAGCACGGAATGCGAAACCTAAGTACTCATGCTTAGGTTTTCGCATTTCAGAAAAGCCATAAAGAACGCATGCAGGAAAATTTAGTAATCGTCGAGTCCCCCGCCAAGGCCAAAACCATCGAGAAGTTCCTCGGCAAGGACTATATCGTCAAGTCGAGTTTCGGACACATCCGCGACCTGTCGAAAAAAGACCTGGGCATCAATATCGACGACGAGTTCAGGCCCGTCTATGAAATCCCGGGCGACAAGAAGAAAGTGGTGGACGAACTGACCAAGCTGGCCAAGAGCAAGACCGTATGGCTGGCGTCCGATGAAGACCGCGAAGGAGAAGCCATCGCATGGCACCTGACCGAAGTGTTGGGGCTCCCCGTCGACCAGACCAAGCGCATCGTCTTCCACGAAATCACCAAGCGGGCGATCCTCGAAGCCATCGAGAACCCCCGCACGGTCAACATGGATCTGGTCAACGCACAGCAGGCACGCCGTATCCTCGACCGCCTGGTCGGTTTCGAGCTTTCGCCCGTGCTGTGGAAGAAAGTGCGGCCGTCGCTTTCGGCCGGCCGCGTGCAGAGCGTCGCCGTACGGCTGATCGTCGAGCGCGAGCGCGAGATCATCGCCTTCCGCTCGGCACCCTATTTCCGCGTCGTGGCACAGTTCTACGCGGCCAACGACCCCGAAAAGACCCTCTTCAAGGCCGAACTCTCGTCGCGCTTCGAAACGCAGGCCGAGGCCGAGGCATTCCTCCGCAGTTGCATCGGCGCCACTTTCACCGTGTCGAAAGCCGAAGAGAAACCCGCACAGCGTTTCCCGGCGCCGCCCTTCACGACCTCGACGCTCCAGCAGGAGGCGGGCCGCAAGCTGGGCATGTCCGTTTCGCAGACGATGTCCGTCGCCCAGCACCTCTACGAGCAGGGTCTCATCACCTACATGCGTACCGACTCGGTAAACCTCTCGCAACAGGCACTGGCCCAGTGCAAGGAGGAGATCACGAAACTCTACGGCGAAAAATATTCGTCGTGGCATAACTACAAGACCAAGACCAAGGGTGCCCAGGAGGCGCACGAAGCCATCCGCCCGTCGTATATTGACCGGCAGTCAATCGAGGGCACCCCGGCCGAAAAGAAACTCTACGACCTGATCTGGAAGCGCACCGTAGCCTCGCAGATGGTCTGCGCCGAACTCGACCGCACAACCATTGTGATCGACATGTCGGGGTCGTCGCAGCAATTCGTCGCCACGGGCGAAGTCGTCCGCTTCGACGGCTTCCTGCGCCTCTACTCCGAATCCACGGACGACGACCAGGCCGCCGAAAGCGGCGAAGGGCTGCTCCCCAAAATGGCACAGGGCGACGAACTGCTTTCGACGCAGATCACCGCCACGGAACGCTTCACGCAGGCCCCGGCACGTTACAACGAAGCCTCGCTGGTCAAGCGCCTCGAAGAGCTGGGCATCGGACGCCCCTCGACCTACGCGCCGACCATCACGACGATCATCAACCGCGGCTACGTGGTCAAGCAAAACAGGGAGGGGCAGAAACGCAACTACGTGCAAATGACCCTCACGGGCGACAAGCTCGCCACGAAAAACCTCTCGGAAAGCTACGGCAAGGAGAAGAACCGCCTTTCGCCGACGGACATCGGCATGGTCGTCAACGACTACCTCGAAACGCAGTTCAAGCCGATCATGGACTATAACTTCACGGCCAGCGTCGAAAAGGAATTCGACCGCATCGCCGACGGCGACATCACGTGGGTGAAGATGATCCACGATTTCTACGGCCCCTTCCACCAGATGGTCGACACCGCCATCGGCACGCAGACCGACAAGAAGAGCCAGGCACGCATCCTGGGCAACGACCCCAAGACGGGGCATATCGTCAAGGCACGCATCGGCCGCTACGGCCCGATGGTCGAGATCGAAGGCGAGGAGGGGCAGAAAGGCCGCTTCGCCTCGCTCAAAAAGGGCCAGCTAATTGAGTCGATCACGCTAGAGGAGGCGTTGGCGCTCTTCGCGCTGCCCCGCGACCTGGGCCAGCTCGACGGCGAAGAGCTCTCGGTGGGCATCGGCAAATACGGGCCCTACGTGCGCCACGGCAAATCGTTCGCATCGCTGCAGAAGGGCGACGACCCCTACACGCTTACCTACGAGCGGGCCGTGGAGATCGTCCATGCCCAGCAGGCGGCGGCCGCCGCGGCCAACACTCCGCTGCGGAGCTTCCCCGAAGAGCCCGACATGCTGGTCAAGAACGGCCGTTACGGGGCCTACATCGCCTACAAGGGCAAGAACTACCGCTTGCCCAAGGGCAGCAAACCCGAAGAGCTCACGCTCGACGACTGTCTGAAGATCGTCGCCGACTCGAAAAAATAGCAACACCCACAACCTAAACCCTAAAGCAATGAAGAAACTCCTGCTGACCCTCGTTGCCTTCTGCGCCGCACTTGCGGCTGCGGCACAGACACCCGACACGACCGCCGCCGAAGGCTACCGGTTCACCGACGTCAAACTTATCCCCATGACCCCGGTCAAGGATCAGAGCCGTAGCGGCACCTGCTGGTGCTACTCGACCCTTTCGTTCCTCGAAGGGGAAATCCTGCGTGCGGGAGGCGCCCCCGTGCACCTCTCCGAAATGTGGATCGTCCGCCATACGTTCATGGAGAAAGCCGTGAAATACATCCGCATGCACGGCGAGATCAACTTCGCCGAAGGCGGGGCCTCGCGCGACGTGACGGAAGGCATCCGCAACTACGGCATCGTCCCGTTCGAAGCCTACCCGGGCTTCAACTACGGCACCGAGAAAGCCGATTTCCACGAACTCTCGCGCGTGCTGAAAGCCTACCTCGACGCAGTGATGGAGGCCAGCACCAAATCTTCGAACAAGCCGCTCTCGACGGCTTGGAAACGGGGTTTCAACGCCATCCTGGACGAATATTTCGGCCCGATGCCCGAGACCTTCACCTATCAGGGCAAGGAATACACGCCCCGGACGTTCGCCGACTCGCTGCCGATCGACATCGACGACTATATCGACATCAGTTCGTTCACACACCACCCCTTCTATACGCAGTTCATCATCGAGGTGCCCGATAACTGGATGTGGGGCACGGTCTACAACCTTCCGCTCGACGAAATGATGGCCGTCGTGGACAATGCACTGGAAAACGGGTATCCCGTCGCGTGGGGCACCGACGTAAGCGAAAAGGGATTCAGCCGCACCAAGGCGATCGGTATCGTACCGGCCGCCGACCTCGAAGGCATGGGCGGCACCGAAGCCGAGCGCTGGGGAAAACTGACCCAGAAGGAGAAGGATGACGCACTCTACAAGTTCGACAAGCCGGGCAAGGAGCTCGCCATCACCCAGGAGATGCGCCAGGAGGCTTTCGACAACTACGGAACCACCGACGACCACGGCATGGTCATCATGGGTACGGCCACCGACCAGGCAGGCAACCACTACTACAAGGTGCAGAATTCATGGGACGTACGTCCGCCCTACGACGGATTCTGGTATTTCTCGCGCCCGTTCGTCGCTTACAAGACAACCTCGGTCATGGTCAACAAGCACGCCCTGCCCAAAGAGATCGCCAGGAAGCTGGGCATCAAATAACCCGGGCGCAACGACAACAGCCCCGGAGAAGCCCCTGCCGCCAAGCGGCGGGGAGTCCGAAACGAAAAGCGGCCTGACTTTGACAGTCGGGCCGCTTTCGTATATCGAAGTTTTAACTCTTTTCCGAAAATAAAAGGGAGATATTACATCTCGCGCAGTTTGATGCTCTCTCCCAACATAATCAGGGCGGTGCGTAACCACTCATTGATCCTTGCTTTCATACTAAATAATTTTAAATAATTCTTAAAATATTTTATCATTTAAGACGAGGCAAAAGTACTACGGCAAAAGCAAACTTCCAAATATTTTATTAAGATTTTTTAAGAAATATGTAAATTTTTTGAATAAACCCTTATTCCTCCACCTCTACCCCCAGCAGCCGCACCAGGTCAACCGCCTGCAATGCATTGATCTTCAAACCCTTTAATTCAAACGAATCGACCTCGCCGACACGTATTCCCCGGATGTCGGAATCCGCGAACGAAAGCCCGCGCAGGCGCGTGCCGCGGAATTCACCCTGCGTCAGGTCGCAGCGCGAAAAGGAGGCCTTCTCCAGGCGGCACTCGTCGAACACGGCTCCCCGCATGACTCCCTGACTGTGCGCCACGAAACGCAAGCGCCCCAGCGCGAAATTGGCGAACTCCGCCTTGCAGCGCTCGAAGGCCACATGCTGCATCGTCGCTTCGGAGAGGTTCGTCCCCATGAGCTTGCAATCCAGGAACTCCACCCGCTGGAAACTGCACCCCGTCAGGTCGGCGTTCGACAGGTCGCAGTTCCGGAAGGTCACATCCGTGAAATGCGATCCGCGCAACACGCACGCCGGGAAAAGGCAGCCTGCGAAAAGACACGACTGCACCCAGACATGTTCCCGGTCGAGGTGCGGGAAAACAATGCCGCGGAAAATGCCTCCGGCAATCTCTTCGCCTTCGGTCAACGCCCTACCATCGGTATATTCCACGGGATCGGCGGCCGGGACAGGTCTGGTTATCTGCATCGTCAAATTCAGTAAAAGAGGCACCCGACTCCCCGCCTGCAAAGCCGCACACGGGAGGGTTGCTACAGCAAAGATAAACATTTATCCCGGAAAGCCGCGTCCATCCCCGGCATCCGCCCGCCGTTTTGCGCATACGGAAAATAATTCCTATCTTTGGATCGCCTTTCACCGAACAATCAATGAAAAAGGGATACAGAACCATTTTAACGGTCTGCATGCTGCTGATAGCATATACCGCCGTAGGACAGCAACCCGACAAGGACATGGATTCCTTTCCCTCGACCGAGGAAGCCCTGTCCCAGATCGGAAGCGCCGCAGCCCGCTCCCCCAAACAACCCGCCGACACCGCAGCCCTCACATCGCCCGCCCAACGCAAAGGCTTCATACGCCGCATCATCGACTATTACAGCCGTTCGAACATCGACCGTACGTTCGAAAAGAAAATCGACTGGAGCATCGCCCCCGGCCCGAACTATTCGTCGGATGTCGGCTTCGGCATCGGGTTCCTCGTGGCGGGGCTTTACCGAATAGACCGCACGGACTCCGTGACCGCCCCGTCGAATATCTCGATCTACGGCAACGTCACGACCGAAAAATTCGTCCTGCTCCGCTTCTCGGGCGACAACATCTTCAACCACAACCAACAACGCCTGAGCTACGCCGGGGCCTTCGTCTATTTTCCGGGGGCCTTCTACGGCGTGGGCTACAACGCCGGCGCGGAGGGCTACGCACAGGAGCTCACCACCACGATGGGCATCTTCCGCATCTCCTACTGCACGGCGCTCGCCGGACGCTTTTACATCGGCGTCAGCGGGGGCATCGACTACACCGGGGCGAAGTACAAAGACACAGGCATGGTCGCCTATATGAATAATGTCAAAGCCGACGTAGACGCCGGGAAGCCGGTTCCGGGTGGCAGGATGGGCGAACTCTACACCCTCTGGCAGGAGGGGCGCTACGACCCGGCCAAGCAGGATCCCTTCTCGAATTACATTACCGAATCGGGCGACAATCCGAACGCCTTCAACACCAGCCTCGGCCTCTTCGCCCAATACGACACGCGCGACGTGACATTCAACGCTTCGAGGGGCATCTTCATCAAGGCCGAAGCCAAGTGGTATCCCGAATGGCTGGGCAATACGCGCCGCAACTTCGGACGCTTCACCCTGACCTTCGACTTCTACCGGAAACTCTGGAAAGGCGCCATCTTCGCCTACGACCTCTACGCCGACTTCACGGCCGGCACCCCTTCGTGGCACATGTACGCCAAGATGGGCGGCATGGAACGCATGCGCGGCTACTACGAAGGGCGCTACCGCGACAAAAGGCTCGTCGAGACGCAGATCGAGCTGCGCCAGAAAATCTACCGCCGCCACGGCGTCGTAGCCTGGATCGGCGGCGGACAGGTCTGGGGCACCGACAAATTCCGCTGGGACAACACCCTTTACAGCTTCGGCTGCGGCTACCGGTTCGAGTTCAAGAACCGGATGAACATCCGCCTCGACTACGGCTGGGGCGTCTACGGCAACCAAAACCTGCCGTGGGATCGCAAACGCTCCTCGGCCTTCCTCTTCACGGCCTCCGAAGCCTTCTAAGAGCCTGCGCCGCGCGAACAGGACACATATGGGAAAGCCCCTCCCGAGGAGGGGCTTTCCCATGCGGTAATCCCGCCGGAACTATACCGTATATACCGTGATAAACCCGTCGGCACGATGCAGCGTGAGCCGGATCGCCTCCCCGCCGCCGATGCGCCCGACAACGGTTCCAGCCGCAAAATCCACCGCCTCCACCCGCAGGTCGTGCAGCAAGTCCAGCCCCGGGCGCCGGGCATATTTGTAGAGCGCCTCCTTGGCGCACCAGACAGCGGCAGGCAGCAACGGATCGCCGGACAGCGCCAGCTCGGAGGGGGACATGTAACGCGGCGCGGCACGGCTGAAATCCCGCGTCTCGGGTTCGATGTCGACCGCGCAGGGGACATCGGACAGACAGACGGCCACACGCCCCCTGCAGTGCGAAACCCCGACGTATACCCCGTCCCTGTCGACGACCGGGGCCCCGGCGGCATCATAGGCAATCCGCACATCCGCCCCCAGTTCCCGGCGGACGACGGCTCGCCACGTGAGGTATTCCCGGCGCCGGCCCTCCCGCACAAAACGCCCGGCCTCGGCCAATTCGTCGGATGTCACCCACCCGGCTACTCCGGCCTCGTCCATCGGCGGCTCTATGAAGAGTGCCTTTCCCATCGTTCACTGCAAGTCCACACGGATTTTATCGACACGGTGCCCGTCCATCTCCTGCACCGTAAAACGGATGTCGTGCGACGTAAAGACATCGCCCTTGCGGGGGAAGTCGCGCTTGAGTTCGAGCATCAGCCCGGCGAGGGTCTCGGCATCGCCCTTTACGTCGGCAAAGGTCTCCTCGTCGATTCCCAGCACCCGTTCGAAATCGCCCAGGTGGCTCTTGCCGTCGAAGAGGTAACTCTTCTCGTCGAGACGCGTGAAGAAACTCTCGTCGGCATCGCTTTCGTCCGAAATCTCGCCCACGATCTCCTCGATAATATCTTCCAGCGACACCAGCCCCAGCGTCGAACCGTACTCGTCGACGACGATCGCCATGTGCACCTTGTTCGACTGGAAGTCGCCCAGCAGGTCGTTGATCTTCTTATGCTCGGGCACGAAATAGGGCTTGCGCACCAACTGCTGCCAGCCGAATTCGTTGCCGTGGTTGATATAGGGGAGCAGATCCTTGACATAGAGCGTCCCCCTGATATTGTCGATATCCTCTTCGTATACCGGGATACGCGAAAAACCCGACCGGATGATCGTCTGCTTGACGGTCTCGTAATCGTCCGTCACCGAGAGCGCCGTAATGTCCACGCGGGGTTTCATGATCTCCTGCACCTCGGTATTCACGAAGTTGACGATCCCCGACAGCATCACATGCTCCTCGGGGCTCGAACTCTGGGTCATATCCACGGCGTCGGCCAGTTCGTCGAGCGAAATCTCGCTCTTGTGCGCCGCCTTTTCGCTGATGCGGCTGCTCGTGCGCACCAGGATGTAGGAGAGCGGATAGAAAATCCACCGCAACACCCTGAGCGGCCGTGCCGCGAACTGCGCGAAACGCACCGGCATGGTCTGCGCCAATACTTTGGGCAGTATCTCGCCGAACAGCAGCAGCAGGAAAGTCACCAGTACGGTCTTGAACAGGAACTCGAAACGCAGGAACGTAAAAACCGAGTCGATGATACCCGACACGAGGATGACGATGCAGATATTCACCAGGTTGTTGACCACCAGAATCGTCGCCAGCAGCACGTCGACATTCGTCAGCAAGTGCAACACCGCCTCCGCCGAAGCGGTCGTGCGCGTCTGCAGGCGGCGGATATCCTTATGCGACAGGGAGAAAAACGAAGTTTCAGCCCCCGATACGAGCGCTGAAACGCACAGCAGTCCCAACGTCACCGCGCACAGCACGGCGATATGGCCCGAAAACCCGTTGAATGCGATCCATGAAGCGGTACTCTCCAAACTTGCGCGGATTTAGTTAGTCAAAAAGCGATCCGCCCTGCGAATCGGCAGCCTGCTGGCTGTTTTCGGACTCCTCGCGCAGCACCTCCTTGCGTCCGCCGGGCATCTGCACGATGAACTTCGAGTTGCGCGACTGGTAGGCCGGTTTGGCCAGCAGCAGTTCGATGTTGTTGTAGCGGGTTGACTTGGCGCCGAGCATCACCTGCTCGGGCGGCCGCTGCGGCGGCGCAACGGGCTTGATCGGCTCCAGCACGGGAGCCACAGGCTCCTTCACCGGTTCCGTGATACGCGCCGGGGGGATGATCTGCTTCATCACGTCGACGGACGCATCGCCCGAGAACCCCGTGGCCACCACCACCAGTTCGATGGCGTTGCCCAGCTGGGGCTTCTCGCTCGTACCCCAGATAATATTGGCGTTGTGTATCACGCCGTTGTCGTCCTGCACGCTGGCATGCGCCTGGATATACTCCAGAATGCGCACCACCTCCTCGTACATCAGCGAGTCGGCGTTCGACACCGAAATGTTCAGCAGGATATTCTTCGCACCCGAGATCAGGTTGTGATCCAGGAGCGGCGAACGCAGCGAAGCCTCGGCTGCAGTCTCGGCGCGGTTGTCGCCTTCGGCCGTAGCCACGGCCATATGCGCGCGGCCGCTATCGCGCATCACCTTCGACACATCGGCGAAGTCGACGTTCACCAGGTCGCTTTCGACCGTGATGATCTCGGCGATGCCCTTCGCCGCCGAACACAGGATGTCGTCGGCCTTGCCGAACGCCTGCTTGAGCGACAGGCGCCCGTATATTTCGAGAATATTCTCATTGTTGATAATCAGCAGCGAATCGACATTCTGGCGCAGTTCCTCGATCCCGCGGAAAGCCTGTTCGTAGCGGATCTTGCCCTCGACGGCCAGCGGCGAGGTAACGATCGCCACAGTCAGCAGCCC
>ERZ1504206.385-NODE-385-length-10518-cov-3.578324_pt1 | contig 10518 bp, 6 predicted proteins | sample MGYA00574884_ERZ1504206 | MGnify/ENA primary metagenome ERZ1504206 (study PRJEB39906, sample SAMEA3182109) | gut metagenome | biome: human; feature: gut; material: Stool; isolation source: human stools | place: Canada | collected 2013-04-23 ...
CCCGAAGACAGTCTCGACGGGGTTCAACTGCAACTTCCCTTAGACGACCCTCCTTAAAAATCCTGACTATATCCAATTACCACGCGACTTTCTGCACGATACGCCCACCGCGATTGTCGGTGAGAGTTACCACATAGATACCCGAAGCGAGGCCGGTGGTGGGAATAATCACCTCGCCCGGTTCACCGTCAAGGTATTCGCACCACACCAAGCGGCCGGTAGTGTCGATGAGTTCGGCCAGGCGGTAACCGTCGCCCGGCAGGGTCACGACCAAGGCATCGGGCGTGCGGGCGATGCGCAGGGCTGCTACACGGGTCTCGCCTACGGCCAGTATGCAGTTGCCGTCGTCCAGAGGAGTTCCGTTGTGGTTATCCTGTAAATAGATATATTCTCCGTTCTCCCGCAGATAATAAAGAAAATAATTATCGTCGTCACATGGTCTGTCTGGATATGGACAGCCTTCATGATCATCGAAAGTCCATAGGGTTCCCTGATTCATATCGCCGATGCCTTCCATCCAGTAGCCTATATAATAGCCATAACTATTTTTGAAGTAGATGCACTTGCGTTCTTTCCCGGCAAATTCGACGGTTTTTACATCGTATACGGTTATATTTATATCAGTATCTAAGGAATTGTGCATGTTGCTCAAGATAATACCATCGCCTTTGGTCAGGTTGAAATCATAGCCTATCTCTTCTTCCGTACCTCGGAAATATACTTGTCGATTCTCTTCCCTGATTTGTTTGGCCAAGGGGATTCTATCCCAGTCGGGACATTCGCCCGTGAGAGAGATGTTCTTGTATGCCTTGCCGTTGATGGTTGTGTCGCCTGCTATGCGGTAATGGACATAATTGCCCGTTAAGTCGCCGCCGTGGTAATAGTAATCGGCCTCGTAATAGCCGTATTCACAGTCTCTGACAAACGGTTCGTACGATCGGCCAAACTCGCACTCGTCGCGCAGCGTGTTGACTGTCCCTTTATATTCATAGTCGCCGGTCTCCATATTCTTTATGTATCCGAGCCGGTTGTGAGGGTCCCCGATTTCTTCTGTCGTAGCTTCGAAGGGGAAGAAGAATCCCCGACAGGGTTCGAGGCTCCCGAACCCTTCGATATAACTGCCCGACGACAGTTTGATGCGTCGCCGCAGTTGGTCGTTATTCACGGCTATGGTGTCGATATGAATCACCGGCTCGCCTTCGGGATTGAGCCGGGTAGGCACCCGGTCGCCGGGCTTCTCGACGCTGAAGTCGTAGAGTACCGTCTCCTGTTCGTCGCCGGGACGCAGGCAATAGACCACCCGATCGTCCTCGCGAGCCAGGCCATAGAGTGTCTGCCCCTCTTCGAAGGGGCAGCTCTCGCTCACATAGCATTTCTTGTACGACACCCCGCCGACTACCGTATCGCCCTCGAAACGATAGCATTCGTCATATCCCCACTTTACCCCTTCACGCACGAAAGGCACATATTCATAGGTGCCCCATCTGGACCACTCGGGTTGGTAGATAAGGCGGTTCTCTATATTTTCAAAGGACTCTAACCGGTCGAGATATTTTGTCCCCGCTTCGGTGTCGGGATTGCAAAAGGGATAATAGAGATTATTACGCTTGCCGGTATAGCCTATACCCTCGATGCAGACTCCATCGACATCCTTCAGTTTGATTCGTCTCCTGTATGTGTTGTTGACGAGTATCGTGTCAATCCACTCGACCTCCATGCCGAAATAGGGCGGGTCGTTGTGCCAGGCCCACATGGTATCGCCAGCCTGCTCTACATTGAAGTCGTAGATGGGAATTTCGGATTTCTGGGGAACCGTATCGAAATGATCTATATTTACATCCACTTGATAGACGACTTTATTCTCTTCACGCAGGAATATCAAAATCTTTGCCCTGTACGAAAAGTCGGGCATATAGCTGTCTCTTATACACATCTCCGAGCCCACGAGACTAAGGCATAGAGTTGCCCATTCACATATCGGTTATCCGGCAAAATAGTCATCGTCTGTCCATCACTAAATGTATATCGAACATTCTCCCGCACAATGGGCACATATTCATACTCCTGCGCCTGACTGGCGATGCAGCCGAGACATATCAGCGCGAAACTCCAAAGTAGTGATTGTGTTTTCATATCTGTGAGTTTTATTTAAATTCGACATTTGCTCCTGCTTTTGCTTCAAAGCCAGGCTGTATCTCTATTTCTTCGCCGGCTTCAATTTGCAGGGTACCGCCCCCTTCGACAAGTCCGCCGGAAAGAATGGCTTTACCAGTGTTTTTGATAATCAATGTAGCTCCACCCTTTATGATGAGTCCGTCGCCAATCCATACATCGCCGTTCGATTCGAAAGTCAGTACGCCTGATTCTATAACCACATTCCCTTCGGTGCGGTTCGTATCTACCGCTTTACCGATATGAATGTCGTTCACCTGGAAATATTGCGAAGCGTCTAACGTGTCGTTTTGCAGATACAACGGTGCCACATAAGGTATGGCATTGCTTTTATATACTGTTACGATGCTGCTGGGTGAGGCATTGGCAAATGTGATATTTGTACTTGTCGCCTCTTTTACCTCGGGCAGTTGATTGACTCCCGACGTAATGGCGATCTTGCTGCCTGTTATTCCTGCACCGGATACGGTAATCGAGTGGTCGGTTCGAGTTACCGATATATCGCTGTAAACCGATGGAATATCGGTCCACATGGAGAATTCGGGACAGCCAATTAGATGGTGAGCCAAAATAACTTTATGAGCAAGATCTGTATTAACTTCATTAACAGAATCTTTATTCTCATTTAAATACGCCTTCGAAAGAGCCTCCGCTGCTCCAATGCAATTACCCGCCTTGATTAAGTTGACAAATTCTTCTTCCAATGTGGCCGAAGCATAATTTTTATAATAGCCTTCACGTGTATTTCCCAAAAAGGCAGGGCCACCATATAACCCAGCCACAGTAAAGGAACTCCCTATATTGTATGGAATATTATAACTGCCATAAATATCAAATGGTGTTGTTGTACAGGCTATTGAATAGGCTATGGCCGGATAATCGTGATTGGTCAAGCAATCCAATCCGTGACCGCTTTCTTGGATAAAACCTTCTGGACTAACATTTTGGAATGCTGTAATCACGCGGTTGCTATCAACATGAGCACTATTACTTACCACTATATGTGAAGGGGCTCCATGTCCATGCCAGCTTAAAAAGCCATATCGATTGTTCATCTCGTCGATTACCTGCTTCCCGGTTGGGCCGGTGGTTTCATTGGCATCGAAAGAGGGCTCTTCTTGCATGATTTTATGCTCGATAAAGGTCGTCCCCCAAGCTCTTTTTATTATCTCGGCTTCATTATTTTCTTGTAATTGGTCGCTTTGACAGTAAAAGGCTTTCTTCAAATAGCTGAAATCTCCATTACCGGGATTGCGCTGATATCGCAACAATTTCTCGGTATAATTCTCAACTTCTTGTGAGGTGGTACACAACAGCCTTCCTACAAAAATTTCGGGATAATGATCTATTTGATCGGCATTAGGCTCTCCATAACAACGATTTCTGTTTGAGTCCCAATCCCCATTAAAATCGCTAAAATATAAGTCTGTAGGTATCATTTTATCGATGTTGTCAGGTTGGCTCATTATATCATAATCTTTCCTATAACCATACCTGATTGGGAGTATGCGATAATCTCCGGCCAACAGAGCATATTGGAGGGAACCTAATTTGTAGGCATGTTCCAGATAAGCCCGTAGCTTACCGGCATCGTCGTTGATATGGGATAGGGTATCCCCTTGTTGAAACTCTTGGCATGCCAGAATATCTTCAATACAGACTACTCCCGCCGAAAGGCCTTTTTGCCGTTTCCACCCTAATAGGCGATCAAAAGCCGGTGCCAATGCTCTACTTGTGACAACCGTGTATTCATAGCTGGGTAAAACCGTCGCTTCGTTAAGGGGTACCGTTGCATGCGCTATGGTTATTGGTGCAAATCCATCGACCTGCGAAGGGTTGACTACCAGCCGTTTGGTTTGTTCCCGACCCCATCGATGAACCCTTCGTGAATTTTGGCGGGTAATAGCCCAAAGTATCGGTGTTGGGGCAGAAGCCAGTGTCGTATTTCCATTCCTTAATGTATAGTCGAGCCGAATTGTCACAGAATTGCGAAACATCATCTCCCCGTTGGCCGGAGCATAGCTTATCGGCCATACGGCTATGGTGACGATGTGGTTATCGCCATCGAGAAAACCTTCATTGACAACCTGTACCGGAGATATTGGGCAATATCGGCTACTGTTGTATACAACACTATCTGGAAAAACAAACGGGATATCGGCGGAGTCAATCGGTTGTACTGGCTGAACGGGATAAACAGGTAATGTGTAATGTTCTGTAACGGTATTCTGTTCTGTGATGGTTACCGTAAAATCGACAGCATTGTAAGGGACCGAAAAACGCAGGTAGTGAACCGGCAATTCGGGGGATCCGATGCTACCCTCTCCCCATAAATCGAGATATTTAATTTTCAAGTACGAAACACTATCCACCACGGTTGTGTCGATACTTAGAAGATTGCGATCGAAAGTCACCGTGTGCGTCAGTTGGGCATTTAGGAGTTGAGCCAAGCAAAGGCATGATAGAGAAACGGCTATATGCCGAAACCGCATAATAATCGGATTCATACACTCACCTCCTTTCCCTTATTTAGTCAATACCATACGTTTGCTGTCTATCTCTTTCCCATCGGCTATGAGCGAGTAAATATACATACCGGCCGAGAGCTCGGAACCTTGTAAAGTTACACAACTTTTACCTCGGTCGACAATTTCAATCCGACGTATTTGAGTACCTTGCATATCGTAAATATACAAGTCTGCCTGTACCGTTTCATAAGGTAAAGCAAACCGTATGAATGTGGTAGCGCTAAACGGATTAGGATTGTTTTGGTAAAGTGCAGGAACGATAGTGTTCTCCGACTCGATAGAGGCCGTATTCCGTTCGGATCGACGGAGCGGTGATACGGGTTCTCCACCCTTGTGCTTCAATTCAACCAACTCCTGCTGTAATTGGGCAATGACAGTTTCTTGAGAATCGACTTTGGCTTGAATTTCGTTTAAAGCATTCACAATCAGAGGAACCATACCCATATAATCGACATACATATAGCCCAACGAATCGATTCGCACCAATTCAGGATAAACCTCTTTTACCTCCTGAGCCAAAAAACCAAATCGGGTACGGTTATCGCCTTTAACATTTATCTTACGATTTTGGGCAGAATCAGAAGGGGCACTTACGTTTAAGCGAAAACTAACGCCTGTAAGTTGCTCTAATCCGGACAGGGTATTGGAGAGAGGAGTTATATTACCCTTGAATCGACTGTCGGAAAGGGTATAAAAATTGCCGATGACATCAGAAGAAAAATAGACTTGGTCTCCGTAAGTGTCGGCATCATATTGCATAATCGAACCCGCATCGGTGGTCATCTCTACACCCGATGCCCCGTGCAGATGCAATCGAGGCGATTCTCGTCCATCAGTTCTATCGGGATAACGCCCCACAAAGACATCGAGGTCAGATTGATTTTCGGTATATCTCGAGTTGAAAGAAACTCGGGTAATCCCTGACGTATTACTGGGGTAAAGACTTATCGCAGCATTACCGATCGTGTTTTCTCCATAGTTGCCGACTAAGATATTTCCTTCACCATTTTCAATTTTCATTTGCCCCATTACACTTACAGATAGACAACATGCTACAACTAAGATAGATAACCCGGTTTTCATAATCGAGTAAAATTTTAATTTCGTTTTTTAGAATATTAAGGTTCCTAATCGCTTGCTTCTCGATAGTTCCCAACAGTTATATCGTGGTATGTTACAGCTCCAAAAACGTATTGGTTTGGAATCGATCTACACAGATCGACACTTTTCAAAGGTAATAAAAACTTTTAATAAATCTATAATTATGAAAGAGGAAAATGTACCTATCCGACGGCTTTTTCTAAACTCTCCCGATAGAGAACAAACAGGCATTCCTACCCTTCACTTGATAAAAGAATTACCATAATCTAAAACTGGGAGTAAATGAAAGGAACCAGTTCGCTCGAACGCACCTGCAAAACAAAGAAGAGTACCAGCGCCAGAATAGCTGCCTTAACTACCAGCGGCGACCACGAAAGCTCGCGTTGCAGCCACTGCGACCAGCGATGCGGGGCAAAATGGAGCAGATAACCGACTATCAAAGCCACGAATATAACGGCGTATCCCGATACGAAGGCGGGAATGGCTTCGGGACGGAAGTTGGTGAATATCTGGGTAAATATCTGTCCGGCAACATCAAGAGAAGGTGACCGAAAGAATATCCAGCCGGCGGCCACAACATGGAACGTGAGCAAAACATGAAAAAAATGGCGGATAATACCCGGGCGATCGTCTTTCGCCACAGGGAATATACGCCGATAAACTTTATGGACAATCAACAAAACGCCATGCCAAGCACCCCATATCACAAAAAGCCACGAAGCTCCATGCCAAAGCCCACCCAGCACCATAGTTATGAACAAATTGAAATAGGTGCGGATTTTGCCTCGACGATTCCCGCCCAAAGATATATAGAGATAGTCTCGCAACCAACTCGACAAAGAGATATGCCAGCGACGCCAGAACTCGGTAATAGAACCCGACTTATAGGGAGAATCGAAATTGATTTTAAAACGATACCCCATAAGCAAGGCTATGCCGATAGCCATATCGGAATAACCCGAAAAATCACAGTATATCTGCAAGGTATAGCCATAGACACCCATAAGATTCTCGAATCCGGTATAGAGCATGGGATTGTCGAAAATGCGGTCTACGAAATTGACACTAATGTAGTCGGAGATAACCACCTTTTTAATCAATCCGCACATGACGAGAAAAAGACCTTCACCCAACAGCATAGGTGTAATCTCCAACGGACGGTGTATCTGAGGGACAAAGTCTTTCGCCCGAACTACGGGACCCGCCGCCAACGGAGGGAAGAACGAGAGGTAAAAAACATAATCTCTCAAATTCGTCACCGGGGACATTTGCCGCCGATACACATCTATAATATAGCTCAACGAACGGAAAGTGAAAAAAGAGATACCGATGGGCAACACAATATCCAACGGCTCGAAAGGCTCACGGGTGAAATCGGCAATCGTACCCAGTAACAAGTTGGTGTATTTGAAATAACAGAGCATGCCCAAATTGACCGCCATGCTCATCAAAACGAAAAATCGACGCATCCATTTCCACGAAACCCAACCTAAAAGCCGCCCCAACGAATAGTCCGAAAGGGCGACGAAAAGCAACAACAGGAAACACAGCCCACTCGATTTATAATAGAAATAGAGAGAAAAAAGTATTACGAAGTAGATACGCAAAGTATCGCGCCTCGCCAACAACCTGTATATCCAGATAAACCCGACGAGAAGAAACAGAAACAATCCGGTATTGAACATGAGCGGATTCTTCCCGTCATAAACGAATAAATCCACGACTTTCGATACGTCGATACTTTCCCAAAAGGAGATCGCACCGTTTTTTATATTATTGAGCCACTCTATCCACATATTCCTGATAAGCTTTCATAAGAGCACGATACAACATTTCGCCCTGCACCCGATAGCCCGTCTCGGTGCAATGGGTACGGTCATAGGCCATGAACCCGGCCTTCCGCCATTGCGAGGACGAACCTTCGCCTCCGGCAATTTCGTACCAATCCCAACAAGCCAACCGATGTTCCACCGCATAGGAACGAATCGTTTCCCGAACGAGCTTCACCCGAGCATTCGGCGTATAATAAACTCTACGTTTTTTGTTTACGCGACGCACCCGACGCCGTGCACATTCGGCCGGAGTAGTCAGTAAAATTTGAGCTTGCGGACAATTTTTTCGCAAAGACGAAACGACAGTATTGATCTGTTTATATAACTCGTCGCGGGTCAAAGAGGTGGAAAACGACTCATTCGTACCCAACGACAAAACAATAAGCGACGGCGAGAGTGCTGCCACCTGCTCGGAAAAACCGGGAATGGCAGCATAACTACTGTAAAAAGCCCCGTTGTTGCCGATAGTGTGGTAAAGAATTCCGCTCTCACCGGTTTCAAGGCTCGCTCCATAAATGGCCAAAGGCGTCTCTTTCGAGACGGCTTCTCCCGTAAGATGAACGCTACACACGGACTCCTCCCACGAAAAATGGGTCAAAAAAGGTAATCGGGTTTCACCCTCGACCAAAAAGGGTTCTGAAATTACTCCCGGGAAAGAGTCGACCGGCGCATGGAACAAACGAACTTTCTTGAAACCGGCACAGTCATCGGTCTTACTAAGCGTGGAAACCGTCAAATCAATGCGACCGTTACGGGGTACAATAGCTATACCACCTACTCCCGGTGTATAGTTACTATACTTCCGCCCTACACAACGGGAAAAATTCCAACTTCCGTCCGCCACGACCGAATAATCTCTCGGTTCATTGGTCTTCGCTAACTTCAAAGGAACGACCAACCCACGCCCCGCATCCCCGAACCTTCGCTGCAACGGTAATCGGACAGCCTCGGTGAGAAACCCTGCCTGAACATGCGAATCGCCAATATGAACCATCGCCACTACCCGAGGAACAGTATCCGTGTCGTTCTGCAACCGTACCATTCCATCGAACAGCGCCGACCAATCGGCATCGTTAAACTCGATAACGTTTTTCTCTTTTTTCAAAAAAGAGGGTACAGTAACCGTGTCGCCTGTCAGCTGTGCACAAAGTTGCACTGCCAGCACTGCGACAACGAAGAAAAACCCTATTACCGACAAACGAAATTTCATAAGCCTTCCCGATTCATTTCATACTCCAACGACTTGACAAACTCGGCCGCCAATCGTTTACCGCCTTTATGGTTAATGTGCGTATAGTCTTTATTCGCCTGTCCGTTAGCGACATAATCGAGCATTCCGTTGTGCCCTCCCATCGCCTCGTATGTATCCCAAAAAACGACACCAGCACTTCGTGCCGCACGACGTTGCGCTTCGGAAAGAGCGACTACCGCCGGCATCGTAACGAAAGCCCCGTTCGCTTTGCGACTGCGATCACCTACTCCCATCAATATAATATCGGTATGCGGATAACACTCCCGCAAGTGACGAACAACCTCTGTCATCTTACGGGCATAAGACCCGTAATGCAAAATTTCGGGAGTCATCACATTCAGTCCGTATTGCAACACAATGGCATCGTAGGGAACGATACTGTCCATCTGAACCGCCCTTTCTCGGGACAACGCCCCGAGCGAAAGACCCGAATAACCACGAGTCGATATATTATCGACAGCAATGCCCTGCACATCGTCCAGCCACACGCCTATGGCTGCAAATCCCGGCGTATTTCCCACCCTTACTTGAAAACGTGGGGTTTGCCCCTCTACCACCAAAGATTGAATCTCATGAGAACCCGCAACGGGAAAAACCTTCCATTCGCCATCGGCTATTTTCAACTCGACCGAGCAATCCTGCCGGGCAACAAATACGAACCGAGACAGTGCCCAACTATCGGCATGTTCTATTTTCGTAGTTCCTCTGTATTGAGCCGTAGCACCCTCCAACGGTACGAAATACTGCTGCTGCAAAGTCATGACATTCCAATCGACTTCTTTGGGTTTCAATACACTATGCACTTCCCAACCTTCGCCCGACTGTATGACCGACCGACGAAATCCGGGAAAATCGGAATGCATAGACACGTATCCCACACCACTCCCACCATACCGGGATTGCAACAAACTTCGCACGTCTTGCGTGAATATATCGGCCTCGATAAACGAATCGCCCAAAAATGCCAAACGCACGGGACGTCCCAATGAGGCTCGTTCCTTCAAGGACGAGAGAAGATGAGACAAACCATTTTTCCCCGGCGAGAAATCTTCGAACAAAACCACATCGCCGTCCCGTCGGGGAAGATTCCCGACCTCTGCCGTATCGGACGAAATATTCGTTACGAGAAGAGTGTCGGCTGTTTCTTGTACCCTTATCGTATCGGGCACGACTTGCCGATCCTGCGGCTCATCTTTCTCCACAGAGGAAAGAGAATCCCCCCCCTCGTTCAACCACTCCGTTCCCTCCTCCTGCCACTCTGCATCGCCCGGCAAATCCAAATCTTGCTCATCGACACGGATATCGGAAAAGAGATCGACAGGTTTCGTCGCGAATCCACCCCACTCCAAAACAGGCAACTGAGTCAGGAGAAACAGAAAAACGAGAGAGAGCACCAACAGAGCAACCACATGCCCGTCTTTGTATTTAGAGGAATTATTCCCTTGCTTTTTATTCTTCACTTCGGCTATTCAAATGAGACTACAAAAATAGAGAAAGGAGAGTGGAGAAAAAAGAACTCGCCCTATTTTTCCACCGAGCTACCTCCCATTTTCGCATTTCACACAAAAATAGGGAAAGATTTAGAAGCTGTTTTAAATTTATTGAGAAATAATATTATCATTGCAAGCAGGTA
>ERZ1504206.439-NODE-439-length-9810-cov-4.117581_pt1 | contig 9810 bp, 5 predicted proteins | sample MGYA00574884_ERZ1504206 | MGnify/ENA primary metagenome ERZ1504206 (study PRJEB39906, sample SAMEA3182109) | gut metagenome | biome: human; feature: gut; material: Stool; isolation source: human stools | place: Canada | collected 2013-04-23 ...
ACCGCCGTATGTTTATACAGCTGGCTACCCAGTTGATAAAAGAAGGCAAGAAAGATAAGGCGTTGAAAGTTCTTGACTATTGTTCGGAAGTAATCCCAAGCACTACCGTTCCTCACGATTACATCATGAGCAGTTCCAAAGAGATGGCCGACGATTATCTGACATTGGGTGAAAAAGAGAAAGGTGAGGCTATTCTGAATGATTTGGCAAACAAATCGGTGGAATACATCACCTGGTACCTGAGTCTGAATGACCAACGTCTGCAAGGTTCATACGAGGACTGTCTGCGCAATTTCTATATTCTGGATGAAATCAACAAGAGCCTTGCCCGCGCAAATGCTGCCGGCGGTGTACAAGGTGAAGGCGAACAACAGAATAAATCGGATATGGCAAGCCACTATGCCAAGAAGTTTGAAGAGCTCTATGAGGTGTTCAACAAACGTGTAGGCGGCGGAGCAGGCAGAAAGTAAATAAAAGGTGTGGATTCTGCGGTGAATCCACACCTTTATATTTGTATAACCAACAAAAGCACACACATTCATGTTTATAGAACAACCCCCGCTGATACTCCGCTGGCTTTATCCACGCGCCTTCTGGCGAATGGACAAGAATGAAAAAGCGGTCTATCTGACTTTCGATGACGGGCCGATTCCCGAGATCACACCGTGGGTACTCGATTTATTAGACAAGTACAATATTAAGGCTACCTTCTTTTTGGTGGGCGACAATGTGCGCAAGCATCCCAAGGAATTCCAGATGATTGTAGAACGAGGACATCGTTTGGGAAATCATACTTTTAACCATATCCGGGGATTCGAATACCGAAGCAAGAATTATCTGGCCAATACGGACAAAGCAAACGAACTGATCCATACCAACCTGTTCCGTCCGCCACATGGCCACATGCGCTGGATGCAGTACATGGTGCTGCGCCATAAGTATCAAATAGTGATGTGGGACTTAGTAACCCGTGACTATAGCAACAAGCTGAATGGGAAGCAGGTACTGAGGAAAGTAAAACATTATGTGCGGAATGGTTCCATCATTACTTTCCATGATTCCATCAAGGCAGAGAAAAACATGAAATATGCCTTGCCCCGGGCCATAGAATGGCTGCTGGAACAAGGCTATGAGTTCAAGGTATTTGACTGATAAGGCCAAATACCTTGAGTTATTTACTTAGTATATGTAAACCCCAGTTTATTCAACCCATTCTGTACATCGGGATGACTCATAAACAGTTTCCATAACAATCCCGAACGATAATTCTCTATCATCACTGCTATAGGGCCCTGGTCAATAGCCAGATAACGTTTCGGATACCAGTTATCCGTTTCACTGAAAGCATCATAAAAGCCATACGGGCCGAATACTTTCTCACCCATTCCATACAGATGGCGCATTACCTGCAAAGAATATTCAGGAGTATAGACAATAGAGGATAAAGCGGCAGTCGGAGAGATCACTCCCAAATCTTCTTTCTCATTAGGAGCATGTGCCGCATAACCGTTTACCGAATAACTGGCAGTCAATCCCCAACAATCCGGGCCAAAGCCGGTATAATGCTTGGGATTACGGATGCAGTAGGCACGGTTGACCAAGGTAAGATTACGCATTTCATTGAAATAACTGGGACAATATTTATCCTGCAAACCGTTGGGATTCATGCCCAGAAAAGAATATTGCGCCCAGAACAACGGTCCTGCTTCCGTACCCTGATAACGAAGATGTAATTTAATCCCCTCTACCGTATGAGGAGAAACAATCTGTCCATTCTGTGCCCAGCCCTCATTATAAACCGTGGCAGGTATCCCATGAGTAGGAGAAGCAGCAGCCAGAATATACATAATCATACATTCATTGTATCCATGCACCGGAAAGTTCATGGCCCAGCCATCTGTGGGGCTCCAATGCCAATAAAGCACATTTTGCCCGTTCTGACGGTAAAAGTTCCAGTCTACCTCACGCCACAATTTATCAATACGTGCCGCCAACTCTTTTTCATCCGAAGTGCCATTTACATAATATTGATGCACAGCCAGCAAGCCTTGCATCAAAAAAGCAGTTTCCACCAGGTCACCGCCATTATCTTTGGAACCGAAAGGCAATACTTTGCCTGTTTCACCATTCCACCAGTGAGGATAAGCCCCATGAAAACGGTCGGCTTTCTCAAGGAAAGTCACAATCTTGTCCATTCTTTCGAGCCCTTCCTGCCGGCTCACATAGCCCCGGTCTATACCGGACAGAATAGCCATGATGCCAAAACCACTTCCTCCCGAGGTTACCACCTCGGGCCCTCCTGCGGGATATACATTATCTATATGATAACGCTCACGAGCCATACCGCTATAAGGTTCGCCCCCCTCCCAGAAATATTGGAAAGTACGACGCTGGACAGTATCCATCAAAGCATCATCGGAAAGCGTGTCGGACGCCGATGCCGGACGCTTGTCAGAAGAAGCTGCCGGCTTGTTTTTACAAGCCAGCAATGAGAAAAGCAGCAACACCGCTGCACATAAGGGAATTCTTTTCATTTTTTCACAGGTTTAGGTTAGTGCAGCACAAATGTTGCTGTTTTCACATGCTGGCTGTCCGTACCAATCATCAAATCGAAAGCTCCGGGTTCGGCCACGTATTGTAACTCGTAATTATAATATTTCAATAAATCGGGAGTAATCTTGAAGGTTATCTCACGGGATTCACCTGCTTTCAGGAATACTTTTTGGAAACCTTTCAGTTCTTTTACAGGACGGGTACTTTCAGCTACCTTGTCACGGATATACAACTGCACTACTTCCGCACCATCCCTGTTTCCTGTATTTGTCAGTATCACTTTAGCTGTCAGACTTCCGTCCATAGGCATTGAAGTACGGTCCAACGTAATATCTCCATAGTTGAAAGTAGTGTATGAAAGCCCATAACCGAATGGATAAAGCGGCTCGTTGTCCACGTCCAGATAGTTGCTACGGAATTTCTCAAACCATTTCCCTTCGTGCAGCGGACGTCCGGTATTCTTGTGGGCGTAGTACAAAGGAATCTGCCCCACATTCTTCGGGAAAGTCATAGTCAGTTTTCCACTTGGATTAATAGCGCCAAAAAGTACGTCACCAATAGCATAAGCAGCTTCGCTACCTCCAAACCATACGTTCAGAATCGCAGGAACATGAGCCTGTTCCCACTCCAACGTCAGCGGACGTCCGGTGAAAAGTACCAAGACTACAGGTTTTCCAGTTTTTAGCAGTTCCTTCAACAAAGTACGTTGTACATCGGGGATATCCAGTGAAGTACGGCTGCTGCTTTCACCGCTCATTTCTGAAGATTCGCCCAAAGCAGCTACTATGACATCGGCTTTCTGAGCTACCGTCAATGCTTCTTGCAACAGTTGGGCATCGGTACGGGCATCCCGATGAAGGCTGCGCCCGAAGAGAGTCGCCCGTTCTTCATAGGCGGCATCACTGGTCAGATTGCTGCCTTTAGCGTATGAAATGGTAGCTTTTCCGGCAGTCATCTCTTTCAAACCTTCTATCAGTGAAGGGGATTTATCCAGTATAGCGGCCACGCTCCAAGTTCCGGGCATATTGGTACGAGTATCTGCCAACGGGCCTATTACGGCAATATTACCCTGCATCTTCAAAGGAACTACAGGTTGCACTGTGCTTCCGGACGGATTCGATCCCACCCTATCGGTAGAAGGTTCGTTTTTCAGCAAGACAAAGCTTTCTCCGGCAATACGGCGGGCTACGGCACGGTGTTCCGGAGTGAAGATATCACGTGCGGGACGTTTCAGATCACAATATTTATAAGGATTGGCAAATAACCCTAATTTATACTTTGCCTCCAGAATAAGACGACAGGCAGTATCAATGGTCTGCATGGATACCTTTCCTTCCTGCACCGACTGTTTCAATGTTCCTACAAAAGCATCGCTCACCATGTCCATATCTACTCCGGCATTGACAGCACGGGCAGCTACGGTTTGCAAATCACCGATTCCATGGTCTATCATTTCATAGATTCCGGTATAGTCCGTCACCACAAAGCCCTGAAAGCCCCACTGGTTACGCAGCACATCAGTCATCAACCATTTACTGGCTGTAGCCGGAATGCCATCCACTTCATTAAAGGAAGCCATCACACTACCCACTCCGGCATCAACAGCTGCCTGATAGGGGAGCATGTACTCATTGAACATGCGTTGACGGCTCATATCCACCGTGTTATAATCGCGTCCGGCCTCGGAAGCTCCATACAAGGCGAAATGCTTGACACAAGCCATTATCTCATCATTGCGTTTCATCTGGCCGCCTTGATAGCCACGCACCATGGCTTTAGCTATCTCAGCACCCAGGAACGGGTCTTCCCCACTCCCTTCCGAAACACGTCCCCAACGAGGATCCCGGCTAACATCTACCATCGGACTGAAAGTCCAGGAGATACCATCCGCACTGGCCTCAATGGCCGCAATACGGGCCGATTCCTCAATGGCTTTCATATCCCAGGTACATGACAAGCCTAAAGGGATGGGGAAAATCGTTTCATAACCATGAATCACATCCATACCAAACAGTAGAGGTATCCCCAGACGGCTCTCTTTCACAGCCAGTTCCTGCACATCCTTGATACGGGCAACTCCTTTCAAGTTAAACAGTCCTCCTACTTCACCCCGTTTTATACGGGCTGAGATATCGCTGCTCTTTGCCTGTCCCGTAGTGATTTCACCGGTAACGGGCAAGTTCAACTGGCCTATCTTTTCTTCCAAGGTCATCTTTTTCATCAAATTATCAATGAAACGATTCATATCCTGAGGTGATTTCTGCGCATGCACACTCAGGGTGGCAAATAGCAGCATGGGAGCCACTTGCTTCATTCTTTGAAATATTCTATTCATCATCTTTAAATAATGTGCTAATGTGTCAATGTACTCATGAGCCTATTGACATATTGAATAATTATAAATAATCAGGATTCTGTTTCAGCACTCCTTTCGACTTGTCTATTTCATCCTGCGGTATAGGCAAAAGTGCATTCTTCGGTTGATAATTCAACTTACCTGCCGCATGAAGAACTTGCTCGGCGATTCCCCAACGCACCAAATCATAGAAACGGTCGAATTCCAGTCCTAATTCCACCCTACGCTCGTGTCGGATTGCTTCACGCAATACCGATTGGTCCAAAGAAGTAATTTCAGGTAGTATATCCGGATTACCGCCACGCGCACGGGCACGCACCATCTCCAAATCCTTTTGCGCTTCCGAAGTATTACCTAACTCGTTTGCTGACTCCGCTGCCATTAAAACGACATCCGAGTAGCGGATCAGCCGGATATTCACCCAAAAGCCTTTATTGGTAAACTCCTGGCGCAATGCCGGATTGGTATAGGCTTTCTTGTTGAAGTAAGCACCTTCTGCCTGCGACACCGGGGACTCTCCGTATGGCGTATTGGTATTCTCCGGAGTAACAGGGTCGGAATCACTCTTACGGAAATAAAGCAAGGTGGCATCCTTACGGGGGTCACCAGGCTCAAAAGCTTACGCCATCAGTTCGGTAGCCATGTGCCATCCCCAACCCAAATCCCATTTTCCGGAACCACGAATCCCCTGTACTTCACAGAATTGGCTTCCTATCTTATCACTTTGCGGCAAGGCGGCCGTAGACAAGCACTGCAACTCAAACACCGAACCACCGCTGTTCTCTCCCTCGTCAGTAAAAATCTTATCGTAAGGGGTATCCAGATTATAAATTCCTTTTCCCATTACATCCGAGGCTGCTTTGTACATATTCTGCCAATCATTGCGCATCATATAGGTACGGGCATGCAGGGAACGGGCAGCTCCCCACGTCAGACGTCCCAAATAGGCAGCCGGCCACTGTTCGGGAAGCAAATCTTCCGCATCTTTCAAGTCCTTGTCTATCTGTTCATAAATTTTGTCTACCGTTGTTTTGGGTACATTAGCCTCCGAAGCTTCATTTACCTTAAAGGTAACCAATGGAACCTCCCCGAAGGCTCGCACTAAATTAAAGTAACAGTAGGCACGGAAAAATAACGCTTCTCCTTTATTATAGAGGTCATTCTCTTCTGTCAGATGACCGGTCTCAATGGCATCCACCACCTCATTGCATTGATAAATAATCGCATAATTCTGACTCCAATAGGCCTTTATCAACCCATTGCTGGCATTGTACTGAAAATCATCATACATTGCCGCCTGTTCCGACCCGTCGCTGGAAATACTTCCTTTCTCCGAATCTTCGGAACGGAAACAATGAATAGCGAATGCGGGAGTTCCTGCAGTAATATTGAAATTACGCATCATGGTATAGATGTTGAATATCTTTCCTTCTGCCAATGCACCGGGATTATCATCCTCCGTGAACTGACCTTGAGGACTGCGGTCAAGGAAATCATTACAACCGGTAAAGGCCAGGATTCCTCCAATCGCCCAAATGTATAGTATATATTTACTTCGTTTCATAATCAATCAAAATGTAATATTGAGTCCAAATGTATAAATCGCAGGTACCGGATAACTTCCATTATCCACACCAAAAGCAATGGCAGAACCACCAAACTCAGGGGTGTAGCCGGTATTATGTTTCCAAGTTTTCAGGTTCTGAATATTGAAATAGGCTTTCAAAGCCTTCAAACCGATTTTGGATATCAGGGCCTTATCAAAAGTATAGCCCAATTGCAGGTTACGTATACGGAAGAAACTGCCGTCTTCTACATAATACTCCGAATTTTCAAAGTTAATGGCATGACCGGTATTCAGGACAGGTTGTGTATTGGATGTACCTTCGCCGTGCCAACGGTCCAGACGCTGCTCCATATAGTTGAACTGCGCCCAATTGTAATTGTCCCAAGTACGGTAAATCTGATTACCGCCCTGTCCCATCATGTCAATACCCAGTTCCCAACCTTTATAGGAAACACCTAATGAGATTCCATAGGTAACATCCGGAGTAGGATCACCAATCAAAGTACGGTCTGCCGGTGTAATCTCACCATCCCCATTCACATCGGCGAACTTCAAATCACCGGGAGTCACTGTAGCCAATGTATTCTTGGGCGAAGCATCAATATCGGCCTGTGACTGATAAACACCATCTACCTTATATCCATAGAAGAAACCGATGGGATAACCCGCCATAGTATAGCTCTGGCTCTTGTCTCCGGCAATAATGGAATAACCGTCTTGTACCAGACTCTTCACCTTATTCTTGATAGTAGTCAGGTTGACTCCCACATTATACCTCCAATCGCCAATCTGATCCCGCCAAGTGGCAGACAATTCCACTCCTTTATTCTCTATCTGCCCCAGATTTCCTATTCCGGGAATGGTTCCGGAAAGTCCGGGAACCTTTGCCAGCAAGTCCTTCGTATTCTTTTTATAATAAACTCCTTCCACATGCAGGCGGTTGCGAAACATATTCGATTCAAAGCCTGCTTCCCAAGCTTCCACTTTTTCCCATCTAAGGTTCGCATTAGGCAAATAGGCCAACTGATAGCCCGGATAGATGGTGGACGGATTGCCAAACACAGCTCCAAAAGCATTTTCAAGCAACGGCTCAGCCGGATAAGCAGTATCCAGATTCTGATTGCCCAACGTACCCCAGGAACCTTTCAACTTCAACATATCCAACCAAGAAATGTCTTTCATAAACTCTTCTTCGGTCATCAGCCATCCGGCACCTGCCGAGTAAAAGTTCTGCCATTGGTTGCCCGTATACGAAAAAGCCGAAGAACCGTCCCGACGGAAAGACCCGTTGAACAAATATTTTCCTTTGTAATTATAAATCACACGCCCCAGAAAAGAAACAGTAGTACGTTCCCACTGTGTACTTCCATTGGTAGCTGTAGCCAAATCACCAATACTGACGAACCATTTATCGGGATTATCGGGAATAACCAATCCAATACCTTGCCCACGGGCGGCATCCAGACGGCTGAGAGAATTGTAATAAGTAGTGAAACCGGCGGTTGCCGTCAGATTATGGTCGCCAAAACTATTTGTATAAGTCAGCACATAATCACTTTGCACCTTCGTTTCATTTTCCTTGAACTGGCTCACTTCAGTCTTACCCGTTCCCAGTGTAGCCACATTTCCTTTCACTGTGTTATCATATACCTTGATAATCGGCTGATAGGTCCGCCCTTTATTCGAGCCGTAATCCATAGAGAACACAGCCCTGAAATTAAAATGTTCCAGAAAATCCACCTCTCCATAAATGTTACCCGATGCACGATAATTCTCTGCGCGAGTGGTGTTGGCTTTTAAATCCACATCCACCATCGGATTCATCATCTGTGCTTTCTGAAACTCCGGCAACGCCGCATACAACTGATATTCTTCATTGAATACAGGAGCTATAGGAGTGGTACGGACAGCATTCAGGACTGATTTACTATCAGCAGGCAGCATACGTGCTCCGTTAAACTGAAACCCGACCTTTATCTTGTCGGTTATCTTATACTCATTGCTGACATTCAAGGTGATTTTGCTGAACTTCTCGTGCTTTATATTTCCTTGTTCGTATGAGTATCCCATCCCCAGATAAAAACTATGTTTTTCAGAAGCTCCTGTCACACTGATATTATTATTGGTAATGAAGCCATTCTGAAGCACTTCATCCTGCCAATCGGTATCAGCATTCCAGCCGGAAAAATCAAAAGCGGGATTCTTTTCATTAACAAGCTGCTCACTATACAATTCTTTGAACTGAGAAGCATTCACCATCTTGATTCTGTCCACCACATGTTTCCAGCCGAATGAGGTGTTGATATTCACCAAAGTCTGCCCCTCCTTAGCCTTCTTTGTAGTGATAATGATAACCCCATTAGCTCCACGCACACCGAAAATAGCCAATGAAGACGGGTCTTTCAACACTTCCATAGACTCAATATCCTCGGGATTCAGAAAGTTAATGTTATCATTGAACAAACCGTCGACAATGTAAAGAGGTTTGTAGCCGTTAATGGAGTTCGTTCCACGTACACGGATTTCGGGGTCCGAGCCTGCTTGTCCCGAGTTGATAATCTGCACACCGGCTACCTTTCCCTGCAAGGAAGACAAGGGATTTGTAGAAGGTTTATTAGCGATTTCGGCTCCCTTGATATTCGTGATAGAGCCGGTCAAGTCACGCTTCTTCGCACTACCGTAACCTATCACTACTGTTTCAGCCAGCATTTGTGAGTCCTCTTTCAGCTGTACATTTATCACATGCTGGCTGCCTACTTTCACATCTTGCTTCACCATTCCCACGTACGAGAATTCCAGTACATTGTCGGGTGAGGCGGTAATACTGTACTTCCCATCTATGTCGGTAATCGTACCATTGGAAGTACCTTGAATCACTACGGATGCTCCAATCAGAGGTTCATTGGTCGAATCGGTTACCGTTCCGGTCACTGTCTTCTCCTGAGCAAACAGCGACGTAGTCATCAACAGCAGACAGACTAAAGCACTAAAAGTCCTCAATCCCTGCCGCCCATGTTGTAAAGGTTTAGGTTTATTGTCCATTGCATTTTCTATTAACAAATAAATAACTAGTTTAATTTCTTATATTGCAATGAAACAAAAGGAACCGGAAAAAGATGTTTAAGACGAGAGAATTAACACTTTAACATCCCATGAAAAAAAGTTACCCGAAGAGCATGTGCTCCTCGGATAACTTTTATTATTCTTATATCACCATTCTATGGTACATGGACCACCAAGGGATTACGTACCTTCTGAGCGTATTCTTCCAAATATTTGTTCCAATCGGTATCGGCTTCGAAACCATATTTGCTCCAGCCTGATCCCCAATAAT
>ERZ1504206.470-NODE-470-length-9485-cov-3.744963_pt1 | contig 9485 bp, 8 predicted proteins | sample MGYA00574884_ERZ1504206 | MGnify/ENA primary metagenome ERZ1504206 (study PRJEB39906, sample SAMEA3182109) | gut metagenome | biome: human; feature: gut; material: Stool; isolation source: human stools | place: Canada | collected 2013-04-23 ...
GGTTACGCTGCTTGCCGGGGCTCCATTTCGGCGACTTGTTCAGCACGCGGATGGCCTCTTCGGAAAGCGACCGGTCGGGCGTCTGCAACACCTGGATATTGGTCAGGCGTCCGTCCTTCTCGATCACGAACGAAAGAACCACACGCCCCTGAATGCCGTTTTCGAGGGCGATCTGCGGGAACTTGACGTTCTGCTGAACCCACGTACGGAAGGTATTGAGATCTCCGCCCTGGAACGAAGGCATTGTCTCGGCGATCAGGAACGGCTGGTCGTCCTCGATGGTTTCTTCGACCACTTCGACCTGCTGAACCACTTCGGTATTCTCGTCGAACTCGGCGAAATCCACCTCGGTCGTGATCTTCGTGTCGTTGGTCACCACCTGCAACAGGTCGGCAATCACCTTCACCTCGACCTTCTTGGGAGGCTCGGGCGGCTTCTGATCCTGACGCGTAATCTCGGTAATTTCTTCTTCTACCGGAGCGTAGTTCAAGTCCGGCTTTTCGATCCGGTACTCCTTCGGCGTGTAAGCAAAAGCCGCAATAACCAGGATAAGGGCTACGACAAGTCCGATTTCAAGCAAAAGACCCCGCTTGTTCTGAAGGTCTGCCTTGGGTGATTTCTTGATTTCCATCTATTTTAAATTTAAATTGTTCGGCAATGATAAATCGCACATAGGCATGCTATGCACCACAAATATATGGATAAAAATTCAAAAATGCGCCATCCGGCACGAAAATCTTTAATTTTTGCCTACTTTTGCGGGGTAAAAGATCACATCGGAGATTGATAAATGGCCGTTTCGGAACCACTATACGGGAAAAACCCCGCGGAGCTCGCCGCCCTCTGCGCCGAGACGGGTCTGCCGCGTTTCGCAGCACGACAGCTCGCCCGCTGGCTCTATGTGAAGCACATCGAAGACCCGATGCTGATGACCGATATCCCGGCTGCCCGGCGCGCCCTGCTGGCCGAACGGTTCCGGCAGGTGCTGACCCCGCCCGAACGGGTCACCGAATCGGCCGACGGCACGAAGAAATACCTCTTCCGCACACAACAGGGAGCCTACATCGAATCGGCCTATATTCCCGACGGCGACAGGGCCACGCTCTGCGTCTCGTCGCAGGCCGGGTGCCGCATGGGGTGTAAATTCTGCGCCACGGGGCGGCAGGGGCTGCAACACTCGCTTACGGCGGCCGAAATCCTCAACCAGATCGTCTCCCTGCCCGAACGCGACACGCTGACGAACGTAGTTTTCATGGGCATGGGCGAACCGCTCGACAATACGGACAACGTGCTCAGGGCGCTCGACATCCTCACGGCGGAGTGGGGCTTCGGCTGGTCACCCACGCGCATCACGCTCTCCACGGCAGGCGTCGTCCCCGAGTTGCGGCGGTTGCTCGACAGCACGAAGGTGCACCTGGCCGTGAGCCTGCACAACCCCTTCCACGAAGAGCGGGCCGCGATCATGCCCGTCGAACGGGCATGGCCGGTCGCCGAGGTCGCGGCAATCCTGCGCCGATACGACTTCACGCACCAGCGCCGCGTATCGTTCGAATACATCGTCATGAGCGGGCTGAACGACTCGCCGCGGCATATCCGCGAACTGTGCCGCCTGCTGGACGGCATCAAGTGCCGCATCAACCTGATCCGGTTCCATAAAATCCCCGGGTCACCCTATTTCTCGCCGGACGACGCAGCCATGGTGCGTTTGCGCGACACGCTGACGGCCAAGGGCATACAAACCACGATCCGGGCTTCGCGCGGGGAGGACATCCAGGCGGCCTGCGGGTTGCTGAGCACCTCGGCGCTCGAAGGCGGGCAATAGCGCACGGTTCTTGCACGTTATACGGAAAACGAATCCGCATGAAAAAACTGATCTTCATACTGATGCTGGCACTCGCAGCGGGCGCCGCACAGGCACAGGTAAAATTCGAAACAAAATCGACCGACGCCGTCCGGGAGATGGCGGTCAAAACCGGGAAACTGGTCTTCATCGACCTCTACGCCACGTGGTGTCCGCCCTGCCGCACGATGGAACGGGAGGTTTTCTCACGCAAGGACGTGGGGGATTTCATGGAACAGCATTTCGTGGCCGCCAAATACGACGTGGACAAAACCACGGGCAAGGAACTGCTCAAACGCTACGGAAGCGGGGCGATCCCGCTCTACCTGGTCTTCGACACGCAGGGCGAACTGCTGGGGCGCATACAGGGGGCGGCCAAGCCCGACAAATTCATGGCCGACCTGCAAACGATCCTCGACAGACAGCAGCCCAAACAGGGAAAGTAATCACCTGGGCTCATGCATCGTCTGGCGGCGCCGCCAGACGATGCACGAGCCAGAGATTGACCGCGGCGACGGCACATCCCGCCATCCCGCATAACACGAACTCCCGGAGCGAAAAGGCCCGGGAGTTTATCATGATGCACAGTCCCCGGCCACAGCAGGCCAGGCACGGCAGCGACGTCGCAATGACGGGGACATAGCGTCCCACGGCAGCCCACTGCCCGAGATGGATCAGCAGGTGCATCCCGAACGCAAGGAACAGGGCCAGCCACGGATAATAACAGCCGGCAAGGGCCGCACAGGCCGTTACCGCCACCAGCAAAACCAGTTCTTCGGCAGCCATGGCGGCAAACCGCAAGGGGGGAGATCCCGTCGAAATGCAGGAGCATGCGGCGGGCGAGCTGCGGAAAACGCCGCGCCAGCCACTCCCGGTTGCGGCGAAGCCACGGCGGAAGAAAGAGCACCTCCTCGGCATCGTGGAGCAGGAACATCGCGGGCAGCGACCACAACAGCCACCCGGGAAGGAGTGCGCCGTCCGCCATACGGATTTATATTTTAGGGGTATAGACCACTTTCTTGGTCTCAAAGAACTCCTCTCCGAAGAACCGCGGAATATCGTAGATATACCAGCGCATACCGGTCTGCGCCAGTTCTTCGGCCAGGTCGCCGCCCTTGAGGTAGAGGATGCCGTTCGGAAGCGAGCCTTTCTGTCCCTTCCCGATTTTCGCCCAGATCCATCGGACGAACTCCGGCATTGCCGTGACGGCGCGCGAAACGACATAATCGTAGCGTTCCTGCAGCGTCTCGACACGCACGCAGCGGGGATCGAGGTTCTGCAGTCCGAGCCCGGCGGCGACGCCCCCGACGACCGTGATCTTCTTGCGGATGGAATCGGCGGCGGTGAAATGCGCCTCGGGAAAGAGGATCGCCAGCGGCTCCGAAGGGAAGCCGCCGCCGCACCCCACGTCGAGGATACGGGCACCGGCATCGAACGTACAGACCTTGGCAATGGCGAGCGAATGCAGCACATGGCGCAGGTAGAGCTGGTCGAAATCCTTGCGCGAGACGACGTTGATCTTGGCGTTCCAGTCGGCGTAAAGGCCGTACAGGGCGGCGAACTGCTGCCGCTGCAATTCCGTCAGGCCGGGGAAATATTTGTCGATAAGTTCCATGCGTATCGTATTTTCAAGGAGGGGGTCAGTTTTTCTCGCCTTCGGTTATCAGGCGGCACATCTGTTCGCGGGCACGGTGTATCTGCGTCTTGACGGTGCCGAGCGGCAATTTGAGGTTGGCGGCGATCTCTTCGTAAGAGTATTCGTCGAAGAACCGCATGACGATCAGCGTCCGGTAGCGCGGGGCGAGGCGTTCGAGGTAATGCTCGATCTGCGTCCGCTGCTGCATGCTGATGACGCTCTCTTCGGGCGTCGGAGTCGTCGACGGAGGCGAGGAGAAACGTTCGTCGATCGACAGGTCGTCCTGGCGGCGCCGCACGAAGTCGATGAACGTATTGCGGGCGATGGTGTAAACCCACTGCCCGAAGGTATAGGCGGTACTGTAACGGTGCAGGTTGATGTAGACCTTGATAAACGTCTCCTGCAGCAGGTCGTCGGCATCGTTGACACCGCCCAGCCGCTGCACGAAAAGGCGGTGGATCGCATCGCGGTAACGGTTGAACAGGTATTCGAAGGCCCTGTCGTCGCCTTCGAGCACGAGTTCCACCAGGCGCCGGTCTTCGGCGACGATATAGTCAGCTATCTCCATACGCGGTCGTCTCGTCGCAGCAGCAGCACCCCGAGCAGGAACGCCCACAGCGGACTGAGCAGGTCGTAAACGAAATAACGGCCGGCCATGCCCGCCTCTCCCAGGCGGCGTGCGATGCGTCGCACCTGAATCGCCACGAGCAGGTAGCGAACCAGCACCAGCACGAGGGCCGCGATCTTGTATTCGAACGGCATCACCGCCAGCGCACAGGCGGCCGTGATGAAAAAAAGCGCCCGCGACCCCAGTTCCCACTGGATGTAATTCTTCACCTGCTGCGGATAGAACGCGAATGCCGAACCGTAATAACGCAACTGCCCCATCCACCAGCGCATACCGCCCCACATTTTCTCGCGCAACGTCGCACGCGGCGAGAGAATCACGCTCACATTATCGTGCGTCATGACCTTCTGCATGTAGAGGTCGTCCTCGCCGATATTCATGTTGAGATGGCTGAACCCCTTGGAGCCGAAATAGATGTTCTTCGTAAACCCGATGTTGTGGAGCGTTCCCCGGTAAGGGTTTCGGCGTACGGCACGGGCGATCCAGTCGGCGGAGTGCATCATGCGCCAGGCGCGCATCATGTAGTTCGCAAAGCCTTTCCTGCGCTCCACGCCGCAGTAACCCACAACGATCTCGCCCCGCGTAAAGCCCTTGGCCATCAATGCCAGCCAGCGGTCGGTCTGGGGGACGGCATCGGTCGAAGTGAAGACCATGCACTCGTAGTGCGCCGACTTGATGCCCACGTTGAGCGCCATCTTGCGCGAGATGGGAAAGCGGGGATCGAGGTGAATCTTGGTCGTCACGATTTGGGGGAACGACTGTTTCAGCCGCACGAGCTCCTCGTAGAAATCGGAATCGTGGCCGACGTAGACGATCACCACCTCGAAATCGGGGTAGTTCTGCGCCAGGATCAGCGGCAGCCGCTCCTCGACGAACGAATAGTCCTCCGAGAAGAGCGGGATAACGACCGACACCTGGGGATCGGCCTCCAGCACGGCCGGGCGGCGGTTGTTCTTGTAGCCGGGAATACGGCCGTAAACGAAAATATAGTAGTACAACTGCACGCCGAACATGGCGAGCACGGCCCCTGCGAGGGCAATGCCTTCCCAGCCGTAGCATGTCAGAAAAGTATCAAAAAATTGCATACAGGCGAAATATGTGCAAAGGTACAAAACAATTCAGAATTCAGAATTCCCAAATCAGATTATTTTATGTATTTTTGCCGAATATATGAGCATGAAGTTTACATTACAGCATAAGGATCCGGCGTCCAAAGCCCGCGCGGGCGAACTGGCGACAGACCACGGCGTCATCCGCACCCCGATTTTCATGCCTGTGGGTACAGCCGCCACGGTCAAAGGCATTTTCCACCGCGACGTGCGCGACGAGGCCCGGGCGCAGATCATCCTGGCGAACACCTACCACCTCTACATGCGCCCCGGCATGGAGATCATCGAAAAGGCGGGGGGCGTACACCGTTTCTCGACCTGGGAAGGGCCAATGCTCACCGACAGCGGCGGCTTCCAGGTCTTCTCGCTCGCAGCTTGCCGCAAGCTCAAGGAGGAGGGATGCCATTTCCGATCGCATATCGACGGTTCGAAACACCTCTTCACCCCCGAAAGCGTCGTGGACACCGAGCGCACGATCGGCGCCGACATCATGATGGCTTTCGACGAATGCCCCCCGGGCGACGCCCCGCGCGAATACGCGGCCAAATCGCTGGCGCTGACCGAGCGATGGCTGGATCGCTGCTTCGACCGCTACCATCAGACCGAGCCCAAATACGGCCACTACCAGGCGCTGTTCCCCATCGTACAGGGATGCACATACCCCGACCTCCGGGCGCATGCGGCCGAAAACGTGCAACAGTACGGCGCCGACGGGTATGCCATCGGCGGACTGGCGGTCGGCGAACCGACCGAGGTGATGTACGAGATGATCGAAGTGGTCAACGCCATACTGCCCGAAGACCGTCCCCGTTATTTAATGGGCGTGGGCACGCCGGTGAACATCCTCGAAGGGATCGAGCGCGGCGTGGACATGTTCGACTGCGTGATGCCGACGCGCAACGGCCGCAACGGGCAGCTGTTCACGGCCGAAGGCGTCATCAACATCCGCAACAAGAAATGGGAGGACGATTTCTCGCCGATCGACCCCGAGGGCACGGCGTTCGTCGACACGCTCTATACGAAGGCCTACCTACACCACCTGGTGACATGCGGCGAAATGCTGGCGGCGCAGATCGCCTCGCTGCACAACATCGCCTTCTACCTGCGGCTGGTGACGATGGCCCGCGAGCACATCGCTGCCGGGGATTTCAGGCCGTGGAAGGAGACGATGGTGCAAAAACTGACACAAAGACTCTAGATTTCCGGGGTTTAAGATCTTAGACCGCTACATACTGGGGAAATTCCTCGCGACCTACTTCTTCGCCATCGCGATGATTATCGTCGTGGTCGTACTGTTCGACTACGTGGAGAAGATCGACGACTTCACGGAACTGCACGCCCCGCTCAACGAGGTGATCTTCGACTACTACCTGAATTTCATCCCGTTCTTCATCAACCAGTTCAGCGGACTGTTCACCTTCATCGCCTGCATCTTCTTCACCTCGAAGATGGCCTACCAGACCGAGATCGTCGCCATGCTCTCGGGCGGCATGTCGTTCCGCCGCCTGATGTGGCCCTATTTCCTCGGGGCGCTGATCATCGGCAGCCTTTCGCTGACGCTGAACCTCTGGCTGATACCCATTTCGCAGCGGCACATCGTCAATTTCGAGTCGCAGTACATAAAACGCAAGCAGAACGCCAAGTTCAACCGCCACATCTACCGGCAGATCGAGCCGGGGACGTTCGCCTACATCCGCGGTTACAACGACGGTTCGCAGCAGGCGTCGTTCCTCGCGCTGGAGGAGTATTACAGCGGCACGATGACCCGCTCGCTCGAAGCGGCCGACGTGAAATTCAACCCCGAGACCAAACGCTGGACGGCACCGCGCTACACCAAGCGCGAATTCGACTCGCTGGGCATCGAGAAATTCGAGCAGTTCCGCAACCTCGACACGCTCATCAACCTCGAAGTGGCCGAGCTGGGCGAGATCAACGACCTGATACAGACCATGAACATTACGGAACTGAACGAGTTCCTCGACCAGCAGCGCGCCAAGGGTTCAGATTCGATCAACATCATCGAGGTAGAGAAGCACGCCCGCTTCGCCTATCCGCTCTCGACCTTCATCCTGACGCTGATCGGCGTCTCGCTCTCCTCGCGCAAGGTGCGGGGCGGAACGGGACTCCATATCGGCATCGGCACGGGGCTCTGTTTCTCGTACATCCTCTTCAACCGCTTCTTCGAGGAGTTCGCCAAGAGCGGCACCCTGCCGCCCGGGCTGGCCGTATGGCTACCCAATATCATCTACCTGTTCATCGCCATCTACCTCTACCGGAAAGCCCCGAAATAACATGCGACACATCGACGACATAGCCGCCAAAGTGCGCCGCGCAGAGCGCATCGACGACGCCGAAGCCGCACGGCTCTGGCGCGAGGCCCCGCTGTGGCTGCTGGGCGAACTGGCAACCGCAGCCAAACAGCGCGTAAGCGGCGACAAGGTTTATTACAACCGCAATTTCCACATCGAGCCGACGAACCGCTGCGTCTTCAACTGCCGGTTCTGCTCCTACCGGCGTCCGGCGGGCGACCCCGAAGCGTGGGACTATACGATGGACGAAATCGAACAAATCGCCCGCGAACGGCAGGGGAAAGGCATCACCGAAGTGCATATCGTAGGCGGGGTACACCCCGACCACGGGCTGGATTACTACACCGACATGATCCGCCGCGTGAAAGCCATATTGCCCGGGGCGGCCGTCAAGGCATTTACGGCGATCGAACTGTCATACATGATCCGCAAGGCGGGACTGACGACGGAGGAAGGGTTGCGGCAGCTCAAGCAGGCCGGGATGGACGCCATACCGGGCGGAGGGGCGGAGATATTCGACGAGCGGATCCGGCAGCGGATATGCCCCGAGAAGGGCTCGACGGCCGAATGGCTCGGAGTACACGAGGCGGCACACCGGCTCGGCATCCCGACCAACGCCACGATCCTCTACGGGCATGTCGAGGAACTCCGCCACCGCATCAACCACCTGCGGCGCCTCAGGGAACTGCAAGACCTCACAGGCGGGTTCAACGCCTTCATCCCGCTCAAATACCGCAATTTCGGCAACCCGATGTCCGAAATCGGCGAAGTGTCGGTGATCGAAGACCTGCGGATGCTGGCCATGAGCCGGATCTACCTGGACAACATACCCCACATCAAGGCTTACTGGGTGATGTACGGCAAGGCAACGACCGAACTGGCATTGGCGTTCGGCGCCGACGACATCGACGGCACGATCGACGACACGACGAGGATCTACTCGATGGCCGGGGCCGAAGACCGGAAGCCTTCGATGAGCATCGGCGACATGCACCGCATCGTCCGGGCGGCCGGCTACCGCGCCGTGGAACGCGACACCTTCTATAACGAAATATAACCCTACCCCGCAATGGAGAAACTGGCATATTACTGGAAACGGCTCCGGCAAAACCGACTGGCATACAACCTCGTACTGATCGGGGCGATCATCCTGGCGATGGCCGTCGCGGCCCATATCGTCATGCAGGTCGGCACGCGCCACGGCGCCCGCCGCACGGTGCCCGACTTTTCGGGCGTGAAGCTCGACCAGGCACAGCGCATGGCCCGCAAGTACGACCTCAAGCTGCACATCAACGACTCGCTGTTCGTGCCGGCTTACGAAGGGGGCATCGTCCTCGACCAGCTGCCCGAAGGGGGCGTGGAGGTCAAGCCCGGCCGTACGGTCTACATCACGATCAACTCCTTCCGCCAGAAGATGGTGCCCGTGCCCTATGTGGCGGGGCGTTCGCTGCGGCAGGCCAAGAACATGCTGGAGATCGCGGGGCTGGAGATCGACGAGCTGGTCTACCGCGCCGACATGGCGACCAACTACGTACTGGACGAATACTGCGACGGCCGCCCCGTAGCGGCGACGAGCAAGATCGAGGCCGAGCTAGGCTCGGGCGTGACGCTCTATGTGGGCGTCGAAGGCGGCTACGGCACGACGGTCGTACCGCGCCTGGTCGGGTTCCCGCTCAAGGAGGCCAAGGGCCGCCTGTGGGAACTGGGGCTCAACGTCGGCAAGGTGGATTTCGACGAAGGGATCAACCTCCTGAACCAGAAGGATGCCCGTGTCTATATCCAGCATCCCACGGCCGAGCGGAGCGCCGGTCTGGGCTCGCGCGTCGACCTCAGGCTGACGCTCGACGAGAAGAAACTCGCCCAACATCGCGCCATAGCCGAAAAACAGGCGAAGGAGGCGGCCGAGGAGCGTCTGCAATCCGAACGCGAACATGCGGATTCGCTGGCTCAGGCGGAGTTCGAA
>ERZ1504206.479-NODE-479-length-9398-cov-4.132934_pt1 | contig 9398 bp, 6 predicted proteins | sample MGYA00574884_ERZ1504206 | MGnify/ENA primary metagenome ERZ1504206 (study PRJEB39906, sample SAMEA3182109) | gut metagenome | biome: human; feature: gut; material: Stool; isolation source: human stools | place: Canada | collected 2013-04-23 ...
ATTTGACATTGCCCTCGCTTTTCGTATCTTTGGCTGACGCCGAAGATACTCCGTCTCGGCATAATCAAACATGAATGTTTGCTTCTGCACTCGACTTTATGTATCTTTGTCCGAATAATGGTGAATGTTGTTATGGGATTTTTCACTCGGATTCTATACGGCCTCACGGAGTTCGTTCGCCGCAACCCCGTGACGTGCCTCGTTATCCTGATACTGGCCGTCGCCGCGCCGTCGGTGCTGGTCGGTATCGCCAACTTTATCTTTTACGTTATGCTGACGATTTTGTTGCTGGGCGTCGTTTTCGTCCTTCTGTTCCGATACCGTGTCAACAAGCTGCGCCGTGAAATGGGGCAGCAGGGAGGCTTCTCGCAGGAAGGCCCGCGCCGCCGCACCTATACGTGGTACTCGCGCCGCGACGAAGGCGACGTGAAGATCTACAAGACCTCCGACACGCCCGAAAAGCGGATCAACGACTCGGTGGGCGAATACGTCGAGTTCGAGGAGGTGGAGGAGCAGAACCCGAAAAAATAAACCTGCGGCGGCCGAATGCAGTCCGGTCGCCGGGATAGATTGCTATGTTGTCGAAACTCTTCGCCCTCGTCGGGCAATATTTCATCCTGATGGGAAAGGTCTTCTCGCGTCCTGAGAAGCTTCCGATCTACCGTCGCCGGATCATTTACGAAATGGATGCGCTCGGCCTGAACTCGATCGGGCTGACGGCGATCATTTCGGTCTTCATCGGCGCAGTCATCACGTTGCAGATGTCGATCAACCTCGAATCGCCGTTCATTCCGAAGTACATCATCGGCTACGCCACGCGCGAGACGATGATCCTGGAATTCTCCTCGACGGTCGTGGCGCTCATACTGGCCGGCAAAGTGGGGTCGAACATCGCCTCCGAGATCGGTACGATGCGCATTACCGAGCAGATCGACGCGCTGGAAATCATGGGCGTCAACTCGGCGTCGTACCTCATCCTGCCCAAGATCGTGGCTACGGTGCTCTTCTTTCCGTTCCTGACGATCCTGAGCATTCTGATCGGCATCGCCGGCGGCTGGATGATCGCCGTCTTCACGGGCATCATGATCCCCGACGACTACGTCACGGGACTGCTCTACGATTTCAAACTCTATTCGATCGTCTATTCGCTCATCAAAACCTGCTTCTTCGCCTTCATCATCACCTCCGTGTCGGCCTTCTACGGCTACTACGCCAAGGGCAATTCGCTGGAAGTAGGCAAGGCTTCGACGCGGGCGGTGGTCGCTTCGTCGATCGTCATCATGATCTTCAACCTGATCCTCACGCAAATCCTGCTGACATGATACGCGCGGAACATATCTTCAAGTCGTTCGACGGGCGCACAGTGCTCGACGACATCTCGGTGGAGTTCGAGACCGGAAAGACGAATCTCATCATCGGGCAGAGCGGTTCGGGCAAAACCGTGCTGCTGAAATGTCTGGTGGGGTTGCACGCCGTCGATTCGGGGGAGATCTTCTACGACGACATCCGCTATACGGCGCTCGGATTCAAGGAGCGCAAGGCGATTCGCAAGGACATCGGCATGATCTTTCAGGGCGGAGCGCTGCTGGACTCGTCGACCGTGGCGGAGAACATCCGCCTGCCGCTGGATCTCTTCACCGATCAGTCGGAGGCCGAGAAACGCGAGCGCGTGGATTTCTGCCTGCGGCGCGTGCGGCTCGAAAACGCCGACGATCTCTACCCTTCGGAGTTGTCGGGCGGCATGATCAAGCGCGTGGCCATCGCCCGCGCCATCGTGATGAATCCCCGCTACCTGTTCTGCGACGAACCCAATTCCGGGCTCGACCCGGTCACCTCCAACGTAATCGACCGACTGATATACGACATCACCAAGGAGTACGGCATCACGACCATCATCAACACCCACGACATGAACTCGGTCATGGAGATTGGCGAGAAAATTGTGTTCATCAACCAGGGGCGCAAGGGATGGGAAGGCACTTCGGCGGATATCCTGCACACGGACAACCGGGCCCTCAACGATTTCGTATTCGCATCGAACATGGCCAAAAAGGTGAAGGAGGCGGCCCGGCCGCAGGACTCCGACACCCGGAACGCTTCCGAAAATTAAACTGCGCATACGTTTGCATGCGTATTGATTTACAGGCAAAAGATTCCTACCTTTGCATCACCGCAGGGGAACAGGCATTAAGAATTATACAGAACCATAAAACAATAAAGGATTATGTCACAAATTAAAATCGGCATCAACGGTTTCGGGCGCATCGGCCGCCTCGTTTTCCGTGCCGCCGTCAAGCAGGGCGGCGTAGAGGTGGTAGGCATCAACGACCTCATTTCGGTTGATTACATGGCTTACATGCTCCGTTACGACACCGTTCACGGCCATTTTGACGGCACCGTGGAGGTAAAGGACGGCAACCTCGTCGTAAACGGCAAAACCATACGCGTTACGGCAGAGAAAGACCCGGCGAACCTCCGGTGGAACGAAATAGGTGCGGAATACGTGGTCGAATCGACCGGCCTTTTCCTGACCAAAGAACTCGCCGGCGCACACATCAAGGCGGGTGCGAAACGCGTCGTGATGTCGGCCCCCTCGAAGGACGACACCCCCATGTTCGTCATGGGCGTCAACAACGACACCTATGCCGGACAGGAAATCGTCTCCAATGCCTCCTGCACCACCAACTGCCTCGCTCCGCTGGCCAAGGTGATACACGACAAGTTCGGCATCATCGAGGGTCTCATGACCACCGTACACGCCACGACCGCTACGCAGAAGACCGTAGACGGCCCGTCGGCCAAGGACTGGAGAGGCGGCCGTGCCGCTGCCGGCAACATCATCCCCTCCTCGACAGGGGCAGCCAAAGCAGTAGGCAAGGTGATACCGGCGCTCAACGGCAAGCTTACCGGCATGTCGTTCCGTGTTCCCACCCTCGACGTTTCGGTAGTAGACCTCACCGTACGGCTCGAAAAGGCAGCCACCTATGACGAAATCAAAGCCGAAGTGAAACGCGCTTCCGAGAACGAACTCAAGGGCATCCTCGGCTATACCGAAGATGCGGTCGTATCGTCGGATTTCATCGGCGATGCGCGCACCTCCATCTTCGACGCCGATGCAGGTATCGCCCTCAACGGCAACTTCATGAAGCTCGTGAGCTGGTACGACAACGAATGGGGTTACTCCAACAAGGTCGTAGAGCTCATCAAATACATGGCTACGAAGTAATTTGTACATTCGGAGAAGAGCCGTACACACCTGCGGCACACTATCCGTCCGCTCAGGCCAAGCCCTTTCCCCTACCGGAGAAAGGGCTTTTTGCCGTCCGGGGGTGTCATTTTCCGCATCGCGCCGAACCTCCGGCCCTGTTCCCGGAGCCGCCCCTACAAGCCACTTTCCACTCCTCGCCACCGCCGCTCCGCATACGAACGGGAGACTTCCCAGTCTCGGCCTCCGCTTCCGTTCCCGGAGCCACACTCCCGCACAGGCCAGGAAAAAAGGAAGTAGCCTGCTTCACTCGGTTGCGGACGGACGGAGAGTACGGCTGACCGCAAGACCCGACCATGCAAAAAAACACCCGGAATTTCCATATTCGGAAAAAAGGCGTATTTTTGCGGGAGATGAGGCACTTGGGAAACAACAGGTTCGCGAAGACCGTACTGCTGCTCTGCGTGTTGATGCAGGCGGTGGCACTCATGCCGCACCATCACCACGGCGACCCGACGGCCGTATGTCTCAATTACAGCCATATCAACGGGGCCAATCCGTGCCGCAACGTCTGCACCGGCACCGGTTCGCACAATACGCAACCCTATGCGTCGTGTGCGTCGCATAGCCTCACCGTCGCACAACCCCAGCCGCGCGAGGAGGGATTGGAAGAGGCGGTCGCCGCCCACTCGCCGGAATGCGGATGCCTCTCCTGTGCGGAGGTCTGCCGAACTTTCGTCGTCAATCATCTCACGGAGGTCGCCCTGCAGGGCTTCGGCGACGCTCCCTGTACCGAATCCTATATCCGGATTTTCCTCACGGCCGCGGTACCGTGCCGCGCCCCCGACTTTATGTGTTGAAACGCCTGCCCGCAGGCACGACAGGAATCGTTCATCAACACGGGCCGCAGACGGCCCCACATAAAGTCTTAATTTCCATGAAAAACATATTATTGATAACGGCAGCGGTATCGCTCGCCGTACTTCAGGGCTGTGCAGGACGCACGGCCACAAAAGAAGAGACGTCCGCCGCACAGCACGCAGCGGAAAAGGGACACGTACACGACCATCCGGAGGGCACTCCCTGCCCGTCCGACACCGCCCACGGTGCGGACGAATCCCACGGCCTCGAAGGCCACACGCACGGCACGCCCGACACCGGAGCCGAAAATCCGGACGAAATCGTCTTTCCTGCCGAACAGGCCGCCCGTACCGACTTCGAAGTGCAGGAGGTGAAACGCGGTCCGTTCCGCGAAACACTCCGCTGCGGAGGCGAGATATACGCCTCGCAAAGCGAACTGTCGGTCGTATCGGCTCCTATCGCGGGTGTAGTGACCTTCGTGGACGGACGCGTCATGACCAACTCGACGGTGAGCGCGGGACAGGGCCTGTTCCGTCTCTCTTCCGGCGGACTCGCTTCGGGCGACGCCGTACAGAAGGCACGCATCGCCTTCCACCAGGCCGAAGCCGATTTCCGGCGCATCAAGGCACTCTATGCCGACAAACTCGTCACACAGCGCGACTATCTGGCCGCCGAAGCCGAATACCTCCGCGCCAAGGCGGAATACGACCCGGTGAAGGTCTCCGATGAGAAGGGGACGCTCATCCAGGCTCCGGCCGCCGGATACGTGTCGCAGCTATCCGTCGCACCGGGCGACTACGTGGAGATGGGACAGCCGTTGGCCACCATCGCCAAATCGGGTCGCATGCAGCTGCGTGCCATGGTATCGCAGCGTTATTTCAGCCTGTTGCCCTCGCTGACCGACGCCACCTTCCGCACCCCCGCTTCGGATGCCTGCTACCGGGTAAGCGAACTGGGCGGCCGGCTCTATACCTCCGGAAAAATCATTCCGGAAGGCTCCTCCCTCGTTCCCGTGGTCTTCGAGTTCGATGCCGGAGGACGTTTCCCCGACGGAGCCTATGCCGATGTAGTGCTGCTCGGCCGGGAACGCGAAGACGTCGTTTCCGTTCCCCTCTCGGCCCTGACCGAACAGCAGGGACTCTACTACGTTTACATTCAGCTCGACGCCGACTGTTACCGCCGCCAGCAGGTATGGCGCGGCGGCGACGACGGAGTGAACGTCGAAATCCTGCGCGGACTGGAGGGAGGCGAACGCATCGTCACCCGCGGCGCCGTCAATGTGAAGATGGCCTCCGCATCGGACGCCATTCCCCACGGACATACCCACTAATTCCGCACGGCCATGCTGAACAGGATAATCAGGTTCTCGCTCGATAACCGCCTGGTGGTGGTTATCGCGGCGGTCCTCATCGCCGTCGCCGGCGTATGGGCCGCCACGCGCATGGAAGTGGACGTATTCCCCGACCTCAACGCCCCCACCGTGGTAGTCATGACCGAGGCACAGGGAATGGCCGCCGAAGAGGTGGAACGACTCGTGACCTTTCCGATAGAGACTTCGCTCAACGGCGCAACGGACGTGCGCCGCGTCCGTTCGCAGTCCACCACGGGCTTCTCCGTGGTATGGGTGGAGTTCGACTGGGATACCGACATCTACATCGCCCGTCAGATAGTCTCCGAAAGACTCGCCTCGGTAGCCGAACTGCTGCCCCCCACGGCAGGACAGCCCACCCTCGGCCCGCAGTCCTCCATTCTCGGAGAGATGATGATAATCGGCCTCACCTCCACCGGGGAGACCTCGCTCGAAGAGCTGCGCACACTGGCGGACTGGACCCTCCGGCCGCGTTTGCTCTCCGTTGCGGGCGTCTCGCAGGTGGCCGTCATCGGAGGCGATATCCGGGAATATCAAATACTCCTCTCACCCGAAAAGATGGACGCCTACGGCATCACGCTCGACGAGGTGCTCGCAGCCGCACGGGAGATGAACCGCAACTCTTCGGGTGGCGTACTCTATGAATACGGCAACGAATACATCGTGCGCGGCATGGCCTCCACGACCGACACGGAGCAGATAGCCGCCGGACTCGTCCGCATGTCAGCCCAGGGCGAACCGGTAACCTTCGGCGACATCGCCGAAGTACAGACGGGAGCCAAATCGCCGCAGTTGGGAGTAGCCTCCGTAAGGGGCGAACCGGCCGTGCTGATAACCGTCACCAAACAGCCCTACACCAGCACCATCGACCTCACCGAAACACTCGATGCGACCATCGCCGAGCTCAGTGCGGGCTTTCCGGACGACGTGGAGGTATCGACCGATATCTTCCGGCAGTCGCGCTTCATCGACAGCTCGATAAACAACATCAAAAACTCCCTCATCGAGGGAGCCTTCTTCGTCGTCCTCGTGCTGCTGGTATTCCTGATGAACGGCCGCGTGACGCTCATCTCGCTCACGGCCATGCCCCTGTCGCTGCTCATCACCGTCATCGTCATGCGCCTTACGGGGCATACCATCAACACCATGAGCCTCGGCGGCATGGCCATCGCCATCGGCTCGCTCGTAGACGACGCCATCATCGACGTGGAGAATGTCTACAAACGGCTGCGGGAAAACTATGCCCGTCCCAAAGCCGAACGGGAGAAATGCCTGAAGGTGGTTTACGACGCCTCGCGCGAAATCCGCGTCTCCATCGTGAACGCCACTTTCATCACCATCGTCGCCTTCGTGCCGCTCTTCCTCCTCGGCGGAATGGAGGGACGCATGCTCAAACCGCTCGGCATCGCCTTCATCATCTCGCTGCTGGCCTCGCTGCTGGTAGCCGTGACGCTGACACCGGTCATGTCGAGCTACATGCTGACTTCGGAACGTGCCCTGAAACGGAGCCAGAAGGAACCTCCCGTCACGCGGTTCTTCAAGCGCATCTACGGCAAGGCACTCACCTGGACACTCGGTCACCGCAAGACGGTGCTTGCGGGAGTGGTCACCCTCTTCGTCGGCGCCGCCATCGTTTTCAGCACCTTCGGCAGCAGCTTCTTGCCGCCCTTCAACGAAGGTTCGCTGACCATCAGCGTCGCCACGATGCCGGGCGTATCGCTCGAAGAGTCCGACCGCATGGGACGGATGGTAGAGGAAATCCTCCTCGAAATACCGGAAATACAGACCGTGGCCCGCAAGACCGGCCGCGCCGAACTCGACGAACACGCCCTCGGCGTAAACGCATCGGAACTCGAAGCGCCGTTCGTGCTGGACAGGCGTTCGCGCGACGAATTCCTGGCCGATGTCCGCCACCGGCTGGGCGACCTGAAGGGACTGACAGTGGAGGTAGGCCAGCCCATCTCGCATCGTATCGATGCCATGCTCTCCGGAACGAAGGCCAACATCGCCATCAAACTCTTCGGTGAAGACCTCAACCGGATGTATGCCCTCGCCACGCAGATAGGCCGCTCCATCGCCGGCGTAGAGGGCATCGCCGACATCAGCGTGGAACAACAGGTGGAGCGTGCGCAGCTCAAAATAACGCCGCGGCGCGAGATGCTCGCCCTGTACGGCGTCACCATGCCGCAATTCAACGAATACATCACTACGGCACTGGCCGGACAGGCCGTATCGCAGGTCTACGAAGGCAACAATACCTTCGACCTGACGGTCAAGGTAGCCGACGACCGCCGGAACACGATAGAGAAGATAGGCAACCTGCTGATAGACGGCAACGGAGCGAAGATACCGCTCAGCTACATCGCCGACATCGAATCCTCCTCGGGTCCCAATACGGTAAGCCGCGAAAACGTGAAACGGAAAATCGTCGTATCGGCCAATGTGGTCGGAGGCGACCTCGGCGGTGCGGTGGAAGCCATCCGGCAGGCCGTAGACCGGGACATCGTCCTTCCGGAAGGATATTACGTGGAGTACGGCGGACAGTTCGAGAGCCAGCAGTCGGCCTCGCGCACGCTCGTCTTCGCATCACTGCTCGCCATCCTCGTAGTCTTCATGCTCCTGTTCCAGGAGTTCAAGAGCGTCCCGCTCTCCACCATGATAATGGTAAACCTGCCCTTTGCGCTCGTGGGCGGCGTAGTCAGCATCTGGATAACCTCGGATGTCGTGAGCATCCCCTCCATCATCGGATTCATCTCGCTCTTCGGTATCTCGGTACGCAACGGCATCCTGCTCGTATCGCGCTACAACCAGCTCCGTGCGGAGGGGTGTACGCTGTACGACGCGGTCGTACACGGTTCGCTCGACCGCCTCACCCCCATCCTGATGACCTCGCTCACCACGGCCCTCGCCCTCATCCCCCTCGCGGTGAACGGCGACGTCTCCGGCAACGAGATACAGAGTCCGATGGCCCAGGTGATACTGGGCGGTTTGGTCAGCTCCACCCTGCTCAACGGCTTCGTCATGCCCATCATGTACATACTGGTCACTACCCGAACCGAAAAGCGGAAACTCCGGCGAACAGGCGGAGAGTTATTAACCGACAAATGCAGTCAAAATGAATAGAACGCTCATCATAACCGTCGCCGCAGCGCTCCTGGCGGCGACACCCGCCGTCGCACAGGACGACCTGCGGCGCGTACTGGAAAGCGTGGAACGCAACAACCTCACCCTGCAGGCCGAAGCGCATGCAACTGCCGGCCGCACCTTCGAAGCCCGTACGGGCAACTCGCTCGAACCGCTGTCGGTCTCATACTCCTCGGCGGGAGACTCTCCGCAGGCGCTCGGCAAGGAGGGGGAACTGGAGGTTTCACAGTCGTTCGACCTGCCCATGCTCTACGCCACCCGAAGCCGGATAGCCCGGACGCTGGCACAGCAATACGAAACGGAATATCTCGCCCTGCGGCAACAAATCCTGCTGGAGGCCAAGGAAGTCTACCTCGAACTCTGCGCCCTGCACGGTATCATGGAACTCAACAGGCCGCGCCTGGCTGCGGCCGAGCACATGGCCGCCCTGTTCGCCTCGCGCTACGAAACGGGCGACGCCACGGCCATCGACAAGAATCGCACGGAGGTCGAATACCTTCTGCTGAAAGAGGAGCTCTCGGCCGTGGACATGCGGATGATTGAGCTGTCGCAGCGGTTGGCCGTACTCAACGGCGGGGAGATGCCCGAATGCGGCTATACGATGCCGCCGGCCGAAGAGCAGATGCCGCTGGAGGTCCTGCTGGCCGACTGGGAGGAGTATGCCCCCGAACTCACGGCGCTCCGCCTGCAGGAGCAGGGGGCGCGCTACGACGTCCGCCTCAGCAGGCAACAGGCGCTCCCGAAAGTCGAATTGGGCTATAAATACGAATACGGTACGGGAGAGCATTTCAACGGCTTCACGGCGGGACTGATTATTCC
>ERZ1504206.497-NODE-497-length-9152-cov-3.583929_pt1 | contig 9152 bp, 7 predicted proteins | sample MGYA00574884_ERZ1504206 | MGnify/ENA primary metagenome ERZ1504206 (study PRJEB39906, sample SAMEA3182109) | gut metagenome | biome: human; feature: gut; material: Stool; isolation source: human stools | place: Canada | collected 2013-04-23 ...
GCTGCCGCCACAACTATTTTTCTCATCGCGTATGGTTTTATTTTCGTTCGTTACGGAGAGCAAATATATGAATTTTCTCTATGTTTGCATTACGCAATCCACAAAATCGTCAGGAACCATGTACGACTACATACAGGGCGAAGTCACGGAGCTGACGCCTGCCTACGCCGTCGTCGAGGCGGGAGGCGTGGGCTACTACCTCGTCATTTCGCTTCAAACCTATGCCGAACTGGAACATCTCTCCTCAGCCCGCGTATATACCCATTTCGCGGTACGCGAAGACGCACAGACGCTGTACGGCTTCGCCACACGCGAGGAACGCGAGGTTTTCCGGCTGCTGGTCAGCGTCTCGGGTGTCGGGGGAAACACAGCTCGCATGATACTCTCCACCTACTCTCCGGCGGAGCTGGCCAACATTCTGGCAACCGAAAACGCCGTACTACTCAAGAACGTCAAGGGGCTCGGTCTGAAAACGGCCCAGAAAATCATCGTCGAGCTGAAAGACAAGGCGGCCGGACTGGGCAGTACCGGAACGGGCTCGCCCGCGCAGACCATCGCAGCCGGAACGGACGAAACCCGCACCGAAGCGACAGCGGCTCTCACGATGCTGGGATTCGGCAAGGCGGCTTCCGAAAAAGCCGTACAATCCATCCTGAAGGAGACCCCCTCCGCAGGGGTAGAGGAGGTCATACGCCTCGCACTCAAGAAACTGTAACCGAACGGACTTCAAAACGACAGACCATGAACATGAAAGGACTCATCGCAGCAACGCTCGTCGTCATCGTCCCCGCCTCCCTGCACGCGCAGGAGCCGCTCATCCCGCAAAACTTCCTGCAAACCGCCCCGGAAGCCTATTACCATTACGAGCCAAACGTTTTGGAGTGCGTCGAATGGCTGACGGAAACCCCTCTCGAAGCCGACAGTTTCGACCGCCGGACAATCGGCAAATTCATCGACACCTGGCTTCGAGAGACACCGAGTATCCGGATAAGCCTCGACCCGACACTCACCGCGTTCCTCGACGACGCCAAATACTTCGAGGAACAGATGACCGTTTATACAGGCGGGGATGCAGCCGGATTACTCGAACTGAAAAGCGAAAACGGCACGCTCGGCAAAATGACGCTCTCTCCGCGCGGTCTGTCGGACGAAGACCGGACCGCAGGGGCCACGCGGGCCATCGAATATTCGATAGCGTTTTACGACCGGAACCGCGACCTGCTGGGACGGAACGGCAAACTCGAACGACTCAAAAAGATGCAGGAAAAGGGTACGCTCCGCCAATACGTCGAAGCGAACCTCTACCGCCCGGACGACAAATAACCCGGCACTCGCCGCATCCGACGGTACCGGATACGTAACGGAGTTCCGGCCCGGCACCGAAGCGGACGATAAAAGGCGGCACCCCTGCATGGGGTGCCGCCTTCCTTTTCAAGTTCTTCCGGGCCAGGGCGATTCGGGAACATCCGCGGAAACGGGGACAACCGCTCCGGCGACGCACCTTCGCGGGTCATCGGACCCTACCGGCCTCGCCGGAACCCGTTACAGCGCCTGTATCGAGGTGACCTCCACCCCGGGGGCTATCTTGCCCACAAGGCCCTGAAGTACCTTGCCGGGACCGAGTTCGGTGAAAGAAGCGGCACCGTCGGCCACCATGTTGCGCACGATTTGCGTCCAGCGCACCGGCGCGGTGAGCTGTGCGATGAGGTTCGCCTTGATTTCAGCCGGGTCGGTATGCGGCAGCGCATCCACATTCTGGTAAACGGGACAGGACGGAGCCACGATAACCGCCTCCTCGATGGCACGGCTGAGCTCCTCGCGGGCCGGCTCCATGAGCGGCGAATGGAACGCACCGCCCACGGCGAGTTTCATCGCCCGTTTCGCACCCGCGGCCTTGAGCGCCTCGCACGCCCGCTCCACACTCTCGTTGGAACCCGATATAACGAGCTGGCCGGGGCAGTTGTAGTTGGCCGGCACCACCACGCCCTCGGTTTCTGCGCATATCCGCTCTACCGTCTCGTCGGGCAGGGCAAGCACGGCAGCCATGGTCGAAGGATTGATTTCACAGGCACGCTGCATGGCGAGCGCACGTTTGGAGACCAGCTTCAGCCCCTCCTCGAAGCTGAGCGCACCGGTAGCCACCAGCGCACTGAATTCACCGAGCGAATGTCCCGCAGCCATGTCGGGCACGAACGCCGCACCGAGGCTCTTGGCCAGAATGACCGAATGGAGGAAAATGGCCGGCTGCGTCACCCGCGTCTGTTTCAGCTCCTCGTCCGTACCGGCGAACATGATGTCCGTAATGCGGAAACCGAGTATCTCGTTGGTTCGCTCGAACAGCTCCTTCGCCTCGGGAATGTTGTCGTAAAGGTCTTTACCCATGCCCACGAACTGGGCCCCCTGTCCGGGGAAAACGAATGCCTTTTTCATTGCATATTGTGTGTTAGATTGATAACAGCGTTACGGGACAAAAATAGTCAAAATAATCCATACCGCTGCACATCGTCCGCTGCTGCCGGTCAACAAACAGCATAACAGCATCTTAACAAAAACAAAAAGAAGACGATTAGGAATTGAGGCGAATTTTTGCTAAAATTGCAAGCTGATTCCATAATTTACATGTATTCTTCCCCGACAGGAGGCCAAACCTTCGCAACATGCTGACAGCCATCGTATCCATCCTATACTACCTCGTCCTGCTGGCGTGGTCGCTCGCCTACTTCGTCTTCATGCTCCTGCTTTTCGCGCTCACCGTGGCGTTCGACCGGGAACGGAAGGCGCTCCATGCGGCGTCGCGTTTCTGGGCACGGAGCATCTTCTGCCTGAACCCGCTCTGGCGGCTCCGCGTGGAAGGAAGGGAACACATCGACCCGAAAGGCGCCTACGTGGTGACGGTCAATCACCAATCCATGGTGGACATCCCGCTGATGTACGTGCTGCCGAAGATTAACTTCAAATGGGTGGCCAAAAGCGGCGTCTACAAATGGCCGCTGTTCGGGGTGGTGCTGTGGCTGCACGGCGACATCACGGTGGACGACAGGGGCTCGGTACGCAAGACGCTCGGATTCATGTCCAAAGGACTCGAACACCTGCACCGCGGCACCTCGGTCATCATCTTCCCGGAGGGCTCGCGCAGCCGCGACGGGGAGGTGCACAACTTCAAGGAGGGTGCTTTCCTGCTCGCGCGGGAGGCGGGAGTTCCCATCCTGCCGTGTGTCATCGACGGAGCCAAAACGTTCATCAAGGGATGGCGGGTACGGTGCAACACCTTCACCGTGCGCATCACCCCGCCCGTACCCGCCGGAAAGGTGGCGGAGACCCCCGTCCGGGAGGTACTCGCCGAAGTACGGGAACGGACCGTCAGCGAACTGGCCGCCATCCGCGGCCGGGAGAAGAAAACCGAAAAGGAGCGATAACCATTCATGGCAGAGAACCGGAATACCAACGCATCGACTTACAACGACGACAGCATCCAGACGCTGGCATGGAACGAACACATCCGGCAGCGACCGGGCATGTACGTGGGCCGCTTCGGCGACGGCAGCCAGTCCGACGACGGCATGTACGTGCTCATCAAGGAGGTGATGGACAACTCCATCGACGAATACATGATGGGGCACGGCAAAACCATCGAGGTGACCATCGAGGGACGCCGCGTCACCATCCGCGATTACGGACGCGGCATACCGCTCAACAAGCTTTCCGATGCGGTATCGAAGATGAACACCGGCGGCAAGTTCGAAGACAGCACCACGTTCCGCAAGTCGGTCGGACTGAACGGCGTCGGCGTAAAGGCGGTGAACGCCCTCTCCAGCGAATTCACCGTCCGCAGCGTGCGCGACGGCCAGGCCCGCACGGTCAGCTTCTCGCGCGGCTACGAGCTCTCGGACCGCTGGGAGGAGGGGGTGCAGGAAAAAAACGGTCTGTGGGTGAGCTTCGTCCCCGACGACGACGAAAAGATATTCGGCAACTACGCCTACAACTACGAGTTCGTGGAACCCATGTTCCGCCGCTATACCTACCTCAATCCGGGGCTGACGGTGAAGTTCAACGGCAAGGCCTTTCTTTCGAAGAACGGTCTGCTCGACCTGCTCAACGACAACCTTTCCGAGGAGCCGCTCTACCCGCCCATCCACCTGACGGGCGAGGACATCGAGGTAGTCATCACCCACGGCAGCGGCTACGGCGAAACCTACTACTCGTTCGTGAACGGCCAGTACACCACACTTGGAGGCACTCACCAGGCGGCTTTCCGGGAGGCGGTGGCGAAAACCGTCAAGGAATTCTACAAGAAAGACTACGACCCGGCCGACGTGCGCACCTCCATCATCGCGGCGCTCAGCATCAAGGTCGAAAATCCCATGTTCGAGAACCAGCCCAAGACCAAGTTCGGCTCGAAGGACGTGGCCGAGGGAGGCCCATCGGTGCGCAATTTCATCATGGATTTCGTCAAGGAGCGGCTGGACGACTACCTGCACATGCACCCCGAGACGGCCAATGCGCTGGGCAAGAAGGTGGCCTCCAACGAGAAGGAACGCAAGGCCATATCGGGCGTCCAGAAGAAGGCGCGCGAAATGGCCAAGAAGGTGAGCCTCAACAACAAGAAACTGCGCGACTGCAAGATACACCTGAGCGACGAAAAGAACGACCGCCGGTTCGACACCATGATTTTCATTACGGAAGGCAACTCGGCGAGCGGTTCCATCACCGCCAGCCGTGACGTACAGACGCAGGCGGTCTTCTCGCTCCGCGGCAAGCCCCTCAACAGCTTCGGACTGACCAAGCGGGTGGTCTACGAGAACGAGGAGTTCAACCTGCTCCAGGCGGCGCTCAACATCGAGGAGGACATCGGCAACCTGCGATACAACAAGGTCATCATCGCCACCGATGCCGACGTGGACGGCATGCACATCCGGATGCTCATCATGACCTTTTTCCTGCAGTTCTTTCCGGACGTGATACGCAACAACCACCTTTTCGTGCTGCAAACCCCGCTGTTCCGGGTGCGCAACAAGAAGGAGACAATCTACTGCTACAACGAAGAGGAGCGGCAGCGGGCGGTGAACCGGCTCGGCCCGAACCCCGAAATCACGCGATTCAAGGGACTCGGCGAAATATCCGCCGACGAATTCAAGGAGTTCATCGGCGAGAACATGCGGCTGGAACAGGTGCGGCTGACGAAAGAGGACCCGATACACGACATGCTCGAGTTCTACATGGGCAAGAACACCTCGGACCGGCAGGAGTTCATTATCAACAACCTGCGCATAGAGGCCGACTACATCGACGAGCTGATATAATCCGCACGAAGGGCGGGAAGAGAGGGGGGCCGGCAGCCGAATTGCGAAAAAAATGCCGGCGAACCTTTTCCGGCACGGTTTTTACTTGTTATTGCGAAGAGCGGCACCGATGCCGCGACTTACGGACAACTTTAAAAACCACGGTTATGAACGGAAAAGAACTGGACAGGAAGTACAAAGGCGACTTCCCCAACGAATGTGTAGCGGAAAAGGCGGATACGGAACGCCTGATGAACGAAACAGGGCCGCTGGACGGGACAAAAGAGGCGACGGAGGATTTCCGCCGGGACGAGAACGGGCTCTCCGACATGGAGAATCCCAACAAGACGGGCTCCCCGGACATCTCCCGGAAGCGATAACATCCCTCCTTCGCCCGCGGAAACATAACGAAAGCCTGCGGCGGTCCGGCTGCCGCAGGCCAACCAGGATACGATGAGCGAAGAGAGAAGGAACAAGGAACGGGCGGCAACGGACCCGGAAGAGGAAGGAACGGCGGCGGCCGGCAGTACGGACGATACGGACGAAGAGGGCAACGCCGCAGGTTTCGGAGAAGAGACCGACGGAGCGGATGCCGGCGACGACGGAATGACGGACGCGGACGATACGAACGCCGTGCCGGAGAGCCGAGGCCGGATGTCCGAAAAATACGTGCGCCTCACGGAAACGGGTACGGCCCGCTACCGTCTGACGGGCATGTACAAGGACTGGTTTCTGGACTATGCGTCGTACGTGATACTGGAACGGGCCGTACCCCATGTGGAGGACGGCCTCAAACCTGTACACCGACGCATTCTGCATGCCATGCGCAAAATCGACGACGGACGCTACAACAAGGTGGCGAACATCATCGGCCAGACGATGCAGTACCACCCCCACGGCGACGCCTCCATCGGCGACGCCCTCGTACAGCTCGGCCAGAAGGAGCTGCTCATCGACACGCAGGGCAACTGGGGCAACATCCTCACGGGCGACATGGCCGCCGCGCCGCGTTACATTGAGGCCCGGCTCAGCAAGTTCGCCCTCGACGTGGTGTTCAATCCCAAGACCACGGAGTGGATGCTCTCCTATGACGGCCGCAACCAGGAACCCGTCACGCTGCCCGTGAAGTTCCCGCTGCTGTTGGCGCAGGGGGTAGAGGGTATCGCGGTGGGCCTCGCCTCGAAAATCCTGCCGCACAACTTCAACGAACTCATCGACGCCTCCGTAGCCTGTCTGCGGGGCGAACCGTTCACGCTCTATCCCGACTTCCAGACGGGCGGCCTCATCGACGTGTCGCGCTACAACGACGGACTGCGCGGCGGCGTAGTGAAGGTGCGCGCACGCATCTCCAAAATCGACAAGCGCACGCTCGCCATTACCGAAATCCCCTACGGCACCACAACCGAGTCCATCAAGGAGTCCATCATCAAGGCCAACGAAAAGGGAAAAATCAAGATACGGAAAGTGGACGACAACACCGCCGAAAAGGTGGAAATCATCGTCCACGTAAGCGCCGACGAATCGGCCGACAAGACCATCGACGCGCTCTATGCCTTCACCGACTGCGAAGTCTCCATATCGCCCAACTCGTGCGTCATCTCCGACGAGAAGCCGCACTTCATCGGCGTCAGCGAAATCTTGCGCCGGAGCGCCGAACGCACCAAACATCTGCTGGGCACCGAGCTTCGCATCCGCCTCGGGGAGCTCGACGAGGAGTGGCACATGGCCTCCCTCGAACGCATCTTCATCGAGAACAAAATCTACCAGGCTATCGAAGGCAAGAAATCGCGCGAAGAGGCTTACGAGGCGGTGGACGAACGGCTCGCACCTTTCAAGAAACTGCTGCGCCGCGAGGTGACACACGAGGACGTGGTAAAGCTTACCGAGCTGCGGTTCATCCGCATCTCGAAATACGACTCCGCCAAGGCCGACAACCAGATAAAGGGCATCGAGGAGGAGACGGAGCGTGTCCGCCACGACCTCGAACACCTGACCGACTACGCCGTCGCCTGGTACGGCCGGATAAAGGAGAAGTACGGCAAGGGACGCGAACGGCGCACCGAACTGCGGGAGTTCGACAGCATCGAGGCGGCGAAAGTGGTCGTCGCCAACGCCAAACTCTACGTGGACCGCGAAGGGGGCTTTTTCGGCATCGGCAACGCCATGAAGAAGGACGAATACGTCTGCGACTGTTCCGACATCGACGAGGTAATCGTCTTCACCCAGGCAGGCAACTATCTGGTGACGAAGGTGAGCGACAAGGCCTTCTATGCCCCCGGCATCCAGTACATCGGGGTCTTCAAGCGCAACGACGAACGGACGATTTACAACGTCCTCTACCGCGACGGCGAGAAGGGCCCCATCATGATGAAGCGCTGCGCCATCAAGGGCGTCACGCGCGACCGCGAATACGCCATCACCAAAGGCACGCCCGGCAGCCGCATCCTCTACATGAGCGTGAATCCCAACGGAGAGGCCGAGGTACTCAAAATCATGTTCAAACAGCGTACGCGGCTGAAAAAGGCCATCGTAGACCTCGACTTCAGCAAGCTCGCCATCAAGGGGCGCAGCTCGCAGGGCAATCTCTTCTCGCGCTACGCCATCCACAAGATACAGGTGAAAGAGCGAGGCGCCTCCACCCTCGCCGGACAGAACATCTGGTTCGACGAGGACGTGATGCGGCTCAATACCGACGGCCGCGGACGCCTGCTGGGCGAGTTCCAGGGCGACGACAAAATCATCGTCTTCACGTCCAAAGGCCAGTATTATACCACCGGATACGACACCGGCCACCACTTCCCGGAAGATACCATCCGGGTGGAGAAGTACGCACCCGACCGGATATACAGCGTCGCATACTACGACGCCGACAGCCGTTACTATTACCTGAAGCGTTTCGCTGCCGAAGCGAGCGACAACCGTATGCAGTCCTTCATCGACGACTCCAACCCCCGCTCGCGGATGACAGCCCTGTCGGCCGACCGCTATCCGCAGCTGGAAATCACCTACGGCGGCGCCCACCGTACGCGTCCCGCCGACCTGGTGGACGTGGAGCAGTTCATCGGCGTCAAGAGCCACCGGGCGAAGGGAAAACGGCTCACCACCTACGACGTGGCGTCGCTCCGCTTTACCGAACCGCTCCGACCCGACCCCGACGAGACATCCGCAGGCAACGGGAACGGAGAGGCAGATGACACAGCGAACGACCTGCCGGACACGCCGGCCCCATCGCCGGAAAGCGGTGACCAGAAAAACGATGCGTCCCAAAACGGGGAGCAGCCGGAGGTTCCAGATACCGCAGGCCGGACGACGGAGCCGACGACCCCCGACGCCGACGGCGATGACGGGGAACAGGATGCCCTGCAGAACGGCAACCGGAGTATCCGCCGCACCACCGTAACGGCGGTTGACGACGACCTCATCATCGAACAGCCGGAGGAGGAGGACGAAACCCGCAACCCCGACATCCAACAGCTTGACCTTTTCTGACCGAAGCACACCATACGATGACCATTTATCTCACAGGCTTCATGGGATGCGGCAAAAGCTCAACGGGCCGGCGCGTGGCACGGGCCCTCGGATACACTTTCGCCGATACCGACTGTCTGGTGGAGGAGACTGCCGGGAAGAGCATCGCCCGCATCTTCGCCGAGGAGGGGGAAACGGTGTTCCGGCAACTGGAGACGGAAGCGCTCGTCGCCATTCCGCAGGAAGGGAATACCGTCGTAGCCACGGGCGGCGGCCTGCCGTGCAGCGAACGCAACCTGTCGCTCATGCGGCAGCGGGGCCGCATCGTCTATCTCGCCTCCTCTCAGGAACGTCTGGTGCATATTCTGCTCGCCTGCCGCCGCGACCGGCGCCCCCGGATAGCGG
>ERZ1504206.510-NODE-510-length-9024-cov-3.097781_pt1 | contig 9024 bp, 7 predicted proteins | sample MGYA00574884_ERZ1504206 | MGnify/ENA primary metagenome ERZ1504206 (study PRJEB39906, sample SAMEA3182109) | gut metagenome | biome: human; feature: gut; material: Stool; isolation source: human stools | place: Canada | collected 2013-04-23 ...
AAGTTACGCTTATAGTTGAGGGACGCCTCAATGTATATTTTCTTGTTACCGCCGGATGAACCGCTTGAGGGGTTACTCAATGCCGAGCCTGACTCCAGTGACTTGAATATCAGGTTGCCATCGGCGTCACGTCCGGTAGCTGTAAAAGTAGCGGGTGACATAGTACGGTTGACATACTGGTTGGAGTTGGCATCGAAACTGACACTACCCCTTATAGAAAGTCCCTTTGTGATGAAATCCAAGTCTTGTTCTAGCAATACCTTGCTTTGGAATGTAGCGTCCCAGCTTTTACTGTATCCACTGAAGTAGAGGAAGTTGTAGGGGTTTTGACGAAGACCTGAATTATCATAGTTAGGATGTTGTGAAGCTGAACCGTCAGAATAGATTTGCGGATAGAGGTGTACAGGTTGTAATGTCATACCACCGAAGATGTCGCTGGCTGTTTTGGAGGGAGCCACACGGTTGATATACTGTCCTGACATATCTACGGACATACGGGTAGTCTTGCTCAATTCGAAGTCAATATTGGAACGAAGGTTATAACGGTCGAAACTGATGTTTGAATCGTAATCGGCGTTCTTCTTCTCCTTGTATACACCGTCTTGTGTGTAGTAGGCACCTGATACGAAGAAGCGTACGCGGTCACCACCACCACGGAAGTTAATGGTGTAGCGCTGGCTGCTGGTGTGATCACGTAGCATACTCATCCAGTCTGCATCCGGATATAGATCGGGATCTACGCCACTACGATATTTTTCCAGATCAGCGTCGCTCACCGGTGCTGTATAGTTGGCGCGCGGGTTCCCGTTGCTATTCCAATCTGCTTCGTTATATAGGCTCAAATAGTCGTAAGAACTCATGAGGTTGGGCAGGCGGAGCGGTGTCGAGTAGCCGTATTCTGCTGACATACTGACAACTGTTTTTTGTGATTTACCACGTTTGGAAGTAATCAATACCACACCGTTAGCACCTTCGGCACCATATACGGCTGTTGCGGCGGCGTCTTTTAGGATGGAGAATGTTTGAATTTCGTCCACATCGATATCGTACACCGTCCACCAGTACCAATGGGTCTGTTCCACCGGCATACGAGCTGATACCACGGATAAAGAATTGTGCGTCATCCCAACCCGGTTCGCCCGAACGTTGTACGGCAATCAGACCTGACAGCTTACCGGCGATGTTGTTGGTAAGGTTGGCGCTCTTTACACTCAATTGAGCTGGTCCTACGGTGGACATGGAGCTTACTACGCTCTCTTTCTTCTGTTTACCATATCCCACAACTACTACTTCTTCCGTAGCAATGGCATCCATCTCCATTCGGAGGTTGAAGGTGGTTTCATCAGCTTTCACTCTGTGTTCTATACTGACAAATCCAATATAGCTGAATTCCAGTACTTCGCCGGGAGCAGCTTCGATGGAGTATCGTCCTTCGACGTCACTGATAACACCACGATTGGTAGTACCTTGTACTCTGACGGTGGCGCCGATGATAGGGTCACCATTAGAATCGGTCAGCAAACCGCTGATGCGTTGTTTTTGTTGCTGTACAGCCTCAATGCTGTTAGCTTCGTCAGCAGCATTGGCACGTAGGATGGCAGGCTGGGCTACCAAACCAAGGGCAAACATGGCTGCTATGTAATATCTTTTTTTCATATATCTATACTTAATTGTTTATCTATACTTTAAGAAAGTCTATCATTCACCCATTTCGTATGGGGGGAGTTCGTCCAAAGCTTTCACCCATAGTTCATTCGGGCTGGTGCTGGTTTCTACAGTCATCACCATATATTTTCCAGATGGCCAGGTGGCATTGGCGTTGAAGTTGCCGTCACTGGCATATTTGATATAATCACCGCCTTCTTTTGCGGTATAGGCTCCAGGGCCTTTCCATTCCAGACCCCATCCCTTCTGTCCGAAAAACTTAAAGTTGACTCCGTTAACATTCTGTCCAACAAGTAGTATCAGTTCATATTTGGTATCGGTGAGCGGAACCAGATTGAATGCTTTGTCCGTATTCCAGTTTATGTTGTTTTGGGCATATGACGGGAATCCTATCTTATCATTACCAATCACCCACATAGCGGTAGCATTCTGTGTACTTGATGAAGAAGCTTTCTCCAACTGTTCCATCATAATTGCATTCATGCCTTTGTTCAGAGTGAGTTTATACTTGCCGTCTCTTCCGCGGAAATGGAGCAGAGTTTCGTCTTCCTTCACGAGGTCAAACCAAGTGGGGTTCTTCCAATAATCAGCATATTCTTCTTTGACACCGCTGATTTTGATGATATCATCCTTCTTAAATTCGGTTTCGATGTAGAAAACATTGCCCGACCCATCGAATTCCAGGAACTTATTCTGAGTGTCGAAACGTACACCGAATTTTGGGAATGGGCTACCTTCGAAAGTCAGGGTATTGAATGTGATTTCATACTTGCCGTCTTCACCGTAACCTGTGTTTTCAAAGCCAATATTCTTAGTGGCATTGAGGACAATTTTTCCATTGTCCATACCAAATTTCAGTTCATTGCCCTGCAAATAAGGATTACCTGTTCCATCGGAATAAGCTGGTGCTACGATAGATGCTTCCATGTCGAGTGGGAAAGCCTCACGTGCTTTGTATTCATATTCTTTACCTGGAACGGGAGTCATGGTATATTCCTTGCCATTGGCAGCCACAAGTTTCAATGTTTGATATTTTGGACGCTCTATAGCAACGGTCATTTCCTTACTGTCATTGCTGAAACGTTCATTTTGGATGCGCAGTATAACCTTTGCTTCTCCGTCAGGCGTGTTTTTCTGGTAGGGAGCCAGCACTTTTCCACTGTATTTTCCGTCGGCTTTCAGACTGTAGAAGGCTTCGGATACCATTTCTTCTCCATAATAGAGCTGAACTTTGGCCTGGTTGATTTTCACGCCTCCGCTCTTCACCTCAAAGTCGAAGGTGATACTATCGCCCATGTAGGCTTTTTCAGTGCCTGCAAAGGATACGATAGTCGAGCTGCCATGATCATCGAACTGGTCAATCTCATCTTTGCATGATGTCATAGCTATAAGGCTGAGTGCCATCATGCCGAGCAAAAATCGATTTCTCATAATTTATAAATTTAAAATTAAAAAAGTGATTTATTATGTTTGAATCTCTGTTATTTCCACTTGAAAGAGTTTACTGAGCGCGGCTGCAGAGTACAACTTGCCGAGTGCTTCTTACCGGCGTCATCGGGGGCGGTAAGTACAATGTTCTTGTCCGACCTGCTTTTGTTGATGATGACAAAGGCATAACTTCCGTCTGTATTCTTGAAAGCACTGTAGGCTATGTCATTGTCTGTGTAGCCGCTTGTACCAATTCGTATGGCACCGGGTCTTACCACTGCCGACAGGTGGCAGATCATATAGTAGTGCGAGTTCATGTAGATAGTTTTAAGATCACTCATGTTTAGGTCTACAGCCCCGAAGCAGGTTTGACATCCGCCGGGGCGGTTAGGTTGTCCACCATTGTTACTGGGTATGCTTCCGTTGAAGTCTGTTTCAAGCATCAGGTTCCAGATGGTCACTGCACTGCAATAGTTATTGATGGTGCCTATACCGATACTTTCCATATTAGAAAGGAGAGTTTTGGTCAAGTCGTGTCCGTTATTCCAGGTGCCGATAGACGATTCTGTGAAAATCAGGTCCTTCTCAGGAGCTCGTTGGTAGACGTTGAGCAGTTCGCTGCGATTACCTCCATAGTCATGGTAGGCTGCTCCTGCTATATACTTAGCGGCTTCGGAATCGTTGTATATCTGGTAGGGATAACCGTTTTGGTCGCTTTTGTTATCATAATTGTAGTTGTGGTCGTAAGCGTATATTTTGGTGGAAAGTCCAGCAGCCTCAAAAGCAGGACCCAGTACTTTCACAAAATCACGTTGTTCTTTCCATTCCATCACCAGTGAGGCTGAGTTCTTGTTGTTGAGTGGTTCGTTCTGTATGGTGATGGCATTGATGGGAATACCAGTTGCCTGAAATGCCTGTATCCACTTCACAAAATAGGTGGCATAGTCAGCATAGTATTCGGGTTTTAGTTGTCCTGCGGTGTATTCCCGATTTTGGTAGACAGGGTATTTCCGGTAGTCTTTCATCCATAAGGGACAAGTCCAGGGTGAACCCAGTATGCGGATGTCCGGGTTGATGGCAATAATCTCCTTTAAGATAGGTATTACGTAATCTGTTTCTTCTGAAGTCAGAGCAAAGTTTTCTATACCCGGTGTGTCACAACAGGTGTATTCTTTCAAGGAGAAGTCGGAACAGCCAATGGCAATGCGTACATAGCTACATCCATAACCTTCAGTTAGCGAATAGGTTCTTTTGAGGAATGCTGTCCGATCTTCCTGTTTCATTAGTTTTAGGCAGAAAGCTGATGATCCTGTAAGTGCCGCTCCGAATCCCTGCATAGTTTGGTAGATCTGCTGTGGATTCAGTAGGATGTTTTTAGGCGACATGCTGGCTTGGGGCTCAAATTCCACGGTGGATTCTCTTAAATCATAGGTACGGGTGTCAGTGGTGGTAAGCATGTAGGCTTGTAGACCACTAGGGGAGGGCGGAGTTTCACCGCCGGGCGTTTCGGGGAAGTCTGTTTCATTGTGGTCCGATCCGCATGCACTACCGTTGACCAGTAGGCCGAAAAGAAACACATAAGTGAATAGTCTTTTGTTTTTCATGTTAGTACGACTTATATAGGTTTAACAAAATGGTTTTATCCGCTGCAAATATATGCGTATGATAAGGGTGTTTCCTAAAAATACACTACTTCAAAACTTTCTCATTCATTGGTTTTAACTACATCAGAACTTTCTCTTGGATTAATTATTTTGTTGATAATTAAATGTTTATTATAATAATATGGCTGCATCGAAAAAATAATTCTTTTATTTGTAGGTAAAATACCTTATCTTTGTTTTCAAAGAATAAAACGTTAACTGCTATGAAACGAAAAGACCTCCTGTTTTATATTCTTCTTCTTTTGATATCTATTCCTGTAAGTGCCGGATGGCAACGTCCGGTGACAAATTATACCCGGCATACATATAAAGCCGGCAATCAGAATTGGAGTATTCAGCAGCATGATAACGGTTGGATATATATAGCTAACAACAAAGGCTTATTGGAATTTGACGGTGTGGAGTGGAATACATATCCGATTCATAATGCCAAAACACGTGCTGTGAAAGTGGGACATGACGGGCGGATTTATATCGGTGGAATGGAGCAATTTGGCTATTTTACTCCAAATCGTCTTGGTGGGTTGGAGTATACTTGCCTTTCTGACAGTTTATCTCCCAATGTGAATGTCGGAGTCATCTGGAATATCTTATTGGACGGAGAACGGGTGTATTTTCAATCGGACCGTCGTTTCTTTTATTGGGAAGAGGGCATTGTGAAGAAAATAGATTATTCTTCAGAGATTTACACTTCGTTTATCTTGCGTAACAAACTGTATATTACTTCTGCCGAAGGATTGCTAATGTTGAATGGAGCAGAGTTTATACCCGTTCTTGGTCCTTTGGGGATAGGAGCGACTGTCAAAGTCGGTGGATTGTTACCTCATCAGGACAGTTTGTTGATGGTAACCCGGGATAACGGATTATTTATTTACGATGGCACTGTTTTTAAGAAATATAATACTGTAGCCGAGGACTTTTGCCGTAAAAATAGAGTTTTCTGTGCTGCATTGCAAGATTCGTTGTTGGCGTTGGGCACTATCCAGGGTGGAGTTTGTCTTTTAAATCTGAAGACGAATGAGATGGAAATCATATCTACGGAAAATGGCTTGCAGAACAAAACTGTGTTGAGTATGCTGTTTGATAAGACTGGCAACCTATGGCTCGGGTTGGATAATGGGATTGACTGCATTCATTTGAAAGCAAGGCTTGCTTCACTTTATGGAGGTAAACCTGTGATTGGTTCGGGATATGCATCTTGTAGTTATCAGGGTAAGTACTATTTCGCAACGAATCAGGGGTTGTATCGCTCTACTCTCCCAGGGCAGTTAAACCAGAGAAATCCCATAGACTTCGTACCAGGCACAGGAGGTCAGATGTGGTCACTTCACCAATATGACGATAAGTTGTTCTGTTGTTCGGATAATGGTATCTTTATTATGGATGGAGATCATATGGAACATCTCAACAATCCCAAAGGAGTATGGGGAATTGTATCGGTGGATGACCGTAAGGATGTGTTGATTGCAGGCACTTATAGTGGACTGTATTTGCTCATGAAGAGAGGGACGAGTTGGAGGGTAGAAAGCTATATAGAGGGGTTTACCCGTTCGTGCAAAGATATGTTGATGGAAGATTCGACTCATATATTGTGGGTTGGAAATAAAGAAAATGGGGTTTGCCGTTTGACTTTGGCAGATGATTTACGAAAGGTGGAAAAGATGAAAGACTATAATAGCATCATCTTTCCACGTGGATATGATGCTTGTTTGTTGCGGGTGAAAGATGAAGTTACTATAGCTTCACATTATGGTCTGTGGCAGTATAATCGGAGCCGTGATACGCTGGAAGCATGTATTTGGCTGGAACAATTATTAGAAGGAAAGGCAGCATATACCTATATGAAGATAGATTCATTGCAAAATATCTGGTATGTAGCAGATGGCGCATTGAAAGTATTGCATTATGATGCCAATAAGCAGGAGTATCGCCGGGTAACTAATGAACAGTTCTTGAAAGGAGCATTGATAGAAAACTTTGAAGATGTAAATCTTTATAAGGCCAACAAGGTAGTGGCAGGAACAGAGGAAGGTTTTTCACTGATCACACTGGATAGCCTGCCGGTGCAACAAATGCCGTTGACATTGCAAATCAGGAAAGTCTACTTGACGGGATTGCGTGATTCGCTTATTTATGGCCGCAGTTATTTGTATGATACAGCACCGATAGTGATTCCTTATTCTCAGAATTCAATGCGAATAGAATATAGTGTAAACAACTTCAATAAGGCACACACAGTGTTATATTCTTATCAGTTAAGTACGGGTGGTGAGAAAGGAATCTGGAGTGAATACAGTGAGAATAATATGAAAGAGTTTACAGGACTGCATGAAGGAAAGTATGTATTCAGTGTGAAATTGCTTACCGACGGCAGCCAGGAACCGGTGGAAACTTCGTTTGTCTTTGAGATATTGCCGCCGTGGTATCGTACATGGTGGAGTTATCTGGTTTATTCGGTAGTGGTAATGTTGCTGTTTTATTATGTGTATTATCGTATCTCAGTAGGGCGTAAGCGCTTGTTAATGCAAAAGGAACTGGAACTCTATCGACAAGAACAAAAATTCCAAAAAGAAAGTGACCTGAAAGATCAGAAGATAGATTCACTGCAAGAAGAAAACCTACAGTCGGAATTGCGTCATAAATCGGAGGAACTGATTCGTACTACTTTGAACATCGTACGTAAGAATGAAATTCTATTGGATATAAAAAAGGAAGTACTGGGCATTTCCCATTCCATCAGCGAAGAGAATCTGGTTTCTCTTCGTCGGAAAACACTTCGTCTGTTGGGACAGATTGATACGAACATTGAGCATGATGACGATTTACAAGCATTCCAAAGTACCTTTGATTCGGTACATCATGATTTCTTCAAAAAATTGGAAGAAGCATATCCGGAACTGAACAACAAGGAAAAGTTACTTTGTGCTTATATCAAGATGAATTTGCTTTCTAAAGAGATTGCTCCATTGTTGAATATTTCTTTGCGCGGGGTAGAAATAAGTCGTTATCGCTTGCGTAAGAAGCTGGGACTGGAAGAAGGAGCGAATCTTGCGGAATTTTTGCAGAAGTTCTCAAAATGACTTCTGCAACACAAGTAAGCTCTCAGGTCCCATGTTGAAAAGAAGATCGACGATACTCAGATTCGGCAGGAAGCCGAGACGTTCCTGGAAAACCTGATAATAAGGCCGGACTATGAAGTCCGGATCTTCTTCTTTGTAATTCTTTTTGGGATGGATACGCTCGCGGAAATCATCTTCATTGGGTGCAAAACTGCTCTGGAATGAAGTAGTACGTTCCATGTCCGGCTGTATATCTATCAGTGAACAGACCAGATGACACAGTTCTTCGTTGAAATCGACTAAAAACTCATATTTCTTCTCGTAGAAAGGTTGGAAATCATCTCTATAATATTCGAAAAAAGGAGTATGGTTATAAGCCGATGATAAAGCATTCCAGTGTAGATGACGCCAATTGCCGTGATCGGAAATGCGGATATCTTTTAGGGGACATTTCAGAGTATCGGGTTTGACGGTAGGGATGGAGAGAGCTAATTCGCCATCGGGTGCTGCAATGGTGCAACGGTTACGGTAGGTTTGTTTCACATAATGATCGTGCTGTTCGATAAAGATTTTATCGTATGCCACCAACTTGGCGTAATATTCTACGGGTGCCAGATAGGCGGAAGAGAGATATATGGTTTTCATGAGATAATTGGTTCTTCGCAATTTGTAATTTATACTTCGTAATTAGTAATTCGTACTTCATTTATCTTACCGTTTTCCACATTCTTTTCCAACGATAACCATTGAACAATCCTGTTTCTGTCTTTTTGGAAAACCAGATGAGCGAAGCTTTACCGATGATGTGGTCTTTGGGTACAAAGCCAAACAAGCGGGAATCAGAGAGATTGATAGAGTTATTAGCACCTACCCAGTAGTAATCCTTGGTGAAATAGCAATGCTGTACAGGCTTCCCGTCAATGTATAAAGTATCGTTCTTTATTTCAGCTTGTTTATTCTCATGCAGTACAAGTGTGTTGCGTAGTAAAGTACGGTTCCACGGATATACACGCACCGGTTTACCTTTGCCGGGAACGATCAACGGGCGCAGGGCTTCTATGGAGTCTCCTTCATTCAGTAACTTTATCCAGCAATTGCCATTCATAGCCTGTTCCAGCAGATAATATTCATAACGGCTGAAGCTACGTACATTTTTTATGCTATCTTGTCCCATCAGGTGGTTGTTGCATATGGACAATAGTGTAAGT
>ERZ1504206.533-NODE-533-length-8815-cov-3.853881_pt1 | contig 8815 bp, 7 predicted proteins | sample MGYA00574884_ERZ1504206 | MGnify/ENA primary metagenome ERZ1504206 (study PRJEB39906, sample SAMEA3182109) | gut metagenome | biome: human; feature: gut; material: Stool; isolation source: human stools | place: Canada | collected 2013-04-23 ...
CCGCCGTTTACAGGGGAGGGGTTCGGGCATATTAAGAATTAATCCGCCGTAACGGCGCTGTGGCGGATAAAAGTGCGGACTTCTGCGATTGTCGCCCGTCCGGCTGCTTTTTTACGGGGCTTAATTTTCAAATATCATTCTCTTTTCGTACCTTTGCAAGGTTATAGACACCTATTGACTATTTATGGATAAACTGATCGAAACTATCGTTGGTGCGATTGAAGATAAAAAGGGTAAGAATATTGTATCGCTCGACCTTTCGGGGTTTGACGGGGCGATATGTTCCCGTTTCATTGTGTGCAACGCCGATTCCACGACGCAGGTAGGGGCCATCGCCGCGGGCATCGAAGAGAAGGTGCTCGAAGTGCTGGGCGAAAAGGTCTGGCGTATCGAGGGGCAGCAGAATGCCGTGTGGATCGCCATGGACTATGTGGACGTGGTGGTGCACATTTTCCAGACCGAACTGCGCGGGTTTTACCGGCTCGAAGAGTTGTGGGCTGATGCGCCGATGACCAAATATGAATACGAAGAGTAATTTTAAATATGGCAAATCAACGCAAGAACAATAATAAGATGAATATGAACATGTCGCGACCGTCGATGCTGTGGCTCTACGGTCTGATCGGCGCGTTCATTATCGGCTACTACGTCTTCGGGGATGTCAACGACACGCCCGTGCCCAGCGACTGGGCTACCGTCGAACGGATGGTCGAAAAGGGCGAGGTGGAGAAGATCCAGGTCGTCAACCGCGACCAGGCGCAGGTATTCCTGAAAAAAGAAGCGGTCGAGCAGTACCGCAGGGATACGGTAGACAAACGCTTTCGCCGGCTTCCCGAGACGGGTGTGCAGCTCCTCTTCACGATCGGGTCGGTCGACTCGTTCCGTGAAGACCTGAAAGCCGCCGAGCAGCAGTCCGGGCAAGTCGTTCCCGTGGTCTATGAAAACAAGGCCAACGACTGGACGAACGTGCTGATCAACCTGCTGCCGTGGGTGCTGATTATCGGCGTGTGGATTTTCGTCATGCGTTCGATGTCGCGCGGTGCCGGAGGCGGTGCGGGCGGCGGCATCATGAACGTGGGCAAGGCCAAGGCGCAGGTGTTCGACAAGGATAACTCCAAACGCGTCACGTTCAAGGATGTGGCCGGGCTGGAGGAGGCCAAGGTCGAGATCATGGAGATCGTGGATTTCCTCAAGAAGTCCGACAAATATAAGGAGTTGCGAGCCAAAATTCCCAAGGGAGCGCTGCTCGTAGGCCCTACGGGGACGGGTAAGACCCTGTTGGCGAAGGCCGTCGCAGGCGAAGCCAACGTGCCGTTCCTCTCGATTTCGGGTTCCGACTTCGTGGAGATGTTCGTCGGCGTGGGCGCCTCGCGTGTCCGCGACCTTTTCGAGCAGGCCAAGCAGAAGGCGCCGTGCATCGTCTTCATCGACGAGATCGACGCCATCGGCCGCGCCCGCGGCAAGAATGCCGGGTTCTCGGGCAACGATGAGCGGGAGAATACGCTCAACCAGCTCCTCACGGAGATGGACGGCTTCCAGACCAATACGGGCGTGATCGTCCTTGCGGCCACGAACCGTGCCGACATCCTCGACAAGGCGCTGATGCGCGCCGGCCGTTTCGACCGCCAGATCGAGGTGGGATTGCCCGACGTCAAGGAACGTGAGGAGATTTTCAACGTCCACCTGCGTCCGCTGAAGCTCGATCCTCAGCTCGACCGGTCGTTCCTGGCCCGCCAGACCCCCGGATTCTCGGGTGCCGACATTGCAAATGTCTGCAACGAAGCCGCGCTGATCGCTGCGCGCCACAACAAGAAATTCATTTCGAAGGAGGACTTCCTGGCAGCCATCGACCGCATCGTGGGCGGCCTCGAACGCAAGAATAAGATCATCACCGACGAGGAAAAGCGTGTGATCGCCTACCACGAGGCGGGCCACGCCACGGTGAGCTGGATACTCGAGAATGCCAGCCCGCTGATCAAGGTGACGATCATCCCGCGCGGCAAGGCGCTCGGCGCAGCCTGGTACCTGCCCGAAGAGCGGCAGATCACCACGCGCGAGCAGATGATGGACGAGCTGGCCGCCACGCTCGGCGGACGTGTTTCGGAGCAGCTGACCTTCGGCGAAATATCGACCGGGGCGCTCAATGACCTGGAACGTGTCACCAAGCAGGCCTATGCCATGGTAGCCTATTATGGCATGAGCGAAAACGTCGGGACGCTGAGCTATTACGATTCCACGGGGCAGAGCGACATGGCGTTCACGAAGCCCTATTCGGAACTGACCGCGCAGCAGATCGACGCCGAGGCCAAACTCGTCATCGGGAAGGCTTACGAGATGGCCGAGAAAGTGCTCCGTGAGCATGCCGACGGCCTGAAAGAGCTGGCCGAACTGTTGTTGGAGCGCGAAGTGGTCTTCACCGAGGACGTGGAGCGTATCTTCGGCCGCCGCAAGAAGGACATCCTGCGTGAGCAGAAGGAGGCCGAGGCCAAAGTCAAGGCTGACGGAGCCGCCGCGAAGGGGGAGCCCGAGGCTTCTGCAGCCCTGGCGGCGAAGCCCGCCCCGGAAGAGGGCGCTCCCGCGGTTGTACAGACGGAGACGCCCGAAGCCCCTGCCGCCGCGATTTCCAAGACCGAATAAGACACCTAACCCGCATTAACTGATGAATGAAACTATGAAAAACCTCGTGGTACGCACGCTGAGCGGCCTTGTCCTGGCAGCGGTGGTACTGGGGGCGATCGTCTGGTCGCAGTGGAGCTTCGGCGCGTTGCTCGCGGCGCTGCTCGTGGGCGGCATGTACGAGTTCTATACGCTGGCCGGGAAACAAGGCAATGCGCCGCAGAGAGTCGTAGGGCTTGTTGCGGGTATCGTGCTTTTCGCGCTCAATTTAGCGTTCGTCTCGGACGACATCGAGATTCTCGGCGACGCCCGGCAGGCCTTCGGCTGCGGGCTGGCGTTCCTGTTGCTGCTCCTGCCCGCCATGTTCATCTGCGAACTCTACCGCAGGGGTGAAAACCCGGCCTCCGGGATCGGCACGACGATCATGGGAATCTGCTACGTGGCATTGCCCCTGTCGCTGATGTGCTATATCCCGATCGTCGGCAGCGATACCTGGAACCCGTGGATCATGGTCGCCTATATCTTCATCATCTGGGCCAACGACGTCTTCGCCTACCTGGTGGGGATGTCCGTCGGACGCCACCGCCTTTGCGAACGCCTTTCGCCCAAGAAATCCTGGGAGGGGTTCTTCGGCGGGATCGCCGGTGCCGTCGTCATGGGCATCGTGGCTGCACGGATGCTGGACGGGAATATGTGGGTTTGGGCCGGTCTGGCACTGGTCGCCGCCGTTTCGGGCGTGCTGGGCGACCTGGTGGAGTCGATGTTCAAGCGGGCTGCCGGCGTTAAGGATTCGGGGCGGCTGATCCCCGGCCACGGCGGGGTGCTCGATCGTTTCGACGCCATGCTGCTCTCGGCGCCGTTCGTATTCGTCTATATGCTTTTTGTGATGTAACTGCAAACCTAAAAAAGAGTTATGAGGATAAATAAGGAAGGCTACAAGATTATCTGTATCTCGGGTGCCGTCTGTGTATTTATATTTTGGCTGATCTATCACCTGCTGGTCAGCGATTCGAATATTTCGCTGTTGTGGGTGAGCGCCGTGCTTTTGCTGTTGTTTTGGTTCTTTATCGTCGCGTTTTTCCGGGAACCCCGCCGTGTGCGGATACACGATGCCGACCTGGTTTTCTCTCCCTGCGACGGCCGCGTGGTCGTGACGGAGGTCGTGAAGGAAACCGAATACCTGAAGGAGGAGATGTTGCAGATCTCGATCTTCATGTCCGTGACCAATGTCCATATGAACTGGGTGCCGGTCGGGGGCACGGTCGAGTATTTCAAATACCATCCGGGGCGTTTTCTGGTGGCATGGCATCCCAAGTCGTCGACCGAGAACGAACGCACGACGACCGTCGTGAGGATGGCCTCCGGCCGGAAGGTGCTTTTCCGCCAGATTGCGGGCCTGATTGCACGCCGCATCATCTCCTACATGAAAGTCGGTGAGCCCGTGGAGCAGAACAGCGTCTGCGGCTTCATCAAATTCGGCTCGCGCGTCGACGTCCTGATCCCCAAGGACAGCGAACTGCTGGTCGAGATCGGCGATCCGGTCGTGGGTTCGCAGACCCCCATCGCACGCCTGCATAAGATTTAACCCCTCTTTCGAAGGATGAAAACGACTCCCCAGACCTTCCTGAAGTTCATCGCGGGCGCGGCCGTAGCTGCGGCCGTCCTCTTTCTGGTCTGGTATTTCAGTTCGATCGTCGTATACATACTCATATCCGCCGTGCTGGCCGTCGTGGGCAATCCGCTCGTGAAACGCCTCGCGGCGCTGCATATCAAGGGCTGGAAAGTGCCCCGCTGGCTGGCTGCGCTGGTGACGCTGATCGTCATCTGGGTGGTGCTGGCCACGCTGTGCTCGCTGTTCGTGCCGCTTGTGTTCAATAAGATTTACCAGCTGTCGAACCTCGATTTCGCCGCCGTCGTGCAAAGCATCGAGGAGCCGATAGCCCAGGCACAGGGATACCTGCATGAGTTCTTCGCCGTGCCCGAAAGCACGTTCTCCCTCTCGGAGGCGCTCGCATCGGCGCTCAAGCAGATTATCGACATAGAATCGCTCAATTCGGTGTTCTCCTCGATCGTCAACGTGGTGCTCTCGTCGGTCATCGCCATTTTCTCCATTACGTTCATCACCTTCTTTTTCCTCCGGGACGAAGGGTTGTTCTATGCCATGGTGACGGCCATGTTCCCCGAGCGTTACCACGAGAATATCACCCGCGCACTCGATTCCGTCACGCTGCTGCTGGCCCGCTACTTCACGGGTATCCTCTCGGAAAGCCTGATGCTGATGGTCGCCGTGTCGCTCACGATGATGGCCTTCGGCATGAAGGCGGCCGACGCTGCGTTCATCGGCCTTGTGATGGGCGTGATGAACGTGGTGCCTTATGCCGGGCCGCTGATCGGCGGTATCGTTTCCGTCTTCGTGGGTATCGTAACCCCGATCGGGGGGATGACCGTGGGGCATACTGCTTTTATAATCGCGGGTTCGCTCCTGATCCTCAAGGGGATCGACGATTTCGTGTTGCAGCCGACGCTCTATTCCGAGCGTGTGAAGGCGCATCCGCTCGAAATCTTCCTGGTGATTCTCATTGCCGGGTCGCTGGCCGGAATCCTGGGCATGCTGCTGGCGATACCTTCCTATACGGTCCTGCGTGTCTTTGCCAAGGAGTTCTTCTCGCAGTTCCGGCTGGTGCGTAAACTGACCGAGAAAATCTGATGGCCGGGATGACGATAGAGGGCGTAGTGGAACACGGACGCCGGCTCGGGCGCGAGTTGGGATTCCCGACGGCAAACATGGCCGTGCCTGATTCTGTGACGGCCGCGGACGGGGTCTATTATTCCCGCGCGGAGGTGGACGGGACGCTTTACGACGCGATGTCCAACCTGGGAAGCAACCCTTCGGTCGGCGGTGCCGTCCGCCATCTGGAAACCCATATCTTCGGGTTCGGAGGTTCGCTCTACGGCCGTACGCTGCGCGTGGAACTGGTGCGTAAGATCCGTGACGAACGTCGTTTCGCGACGATCGGGGAGTTGCGGGCGCAGATCGCCAGAGACAAGGAATATATATTGGAATTAAAAGATAATACTATGTATTTGGATTTGACAATGCCCTACAAGGTGGCCGACATGTCGCTGGCCGAGTGGGGGCGTAAAGAGATCGAGATTGCCGAGCACGAGATGCCGGGACTTATGGCCGTGCGCCGCAAATACGGCCCGCAGAAGCCGCTGGAAGGCGTGCGCGTGATGGGGTCGCTGCACATGACCATCCAAACTGCCGTGCTCATCGAGACGCTCGTCGAGTTGGGCGCCGACGTGCGCTGGTGCTCGTGCAACATCTTCTCGACGCAGGATCATGCCGCCGCGGCCATCGCCGAGGCCGGGGTTCCCGTTTTCGCCTGGAAAGGCGAAACCCTGCCCGAATACTGGTGGTGCACCGCCATGGCACTTTCCTTCCCCGGTGGCAAGGGCCCGCAGCTGATCGTGGACGACGGCGGCGATGCCACGCTGCTGATCCACAAAGGGTACAAGGCCGAGAACGACGCCTCGACACTCGACTATGAGCCTTCGTCCTACGAGGAGGAGGTGATACTCGGTACGCTCAGGACGATCCTTGCCGAAGACAAGGACAAATGGCACCGCACGGTGGCCGAGTGGAAGGGTGTGAGCGAGGAAACCACTACGGGCGTACACCGCCTCTACCAGATGCAGGAGGCCGGCGAGCTGCTCGTCCCGGCCATCAATGTCAACGACTCTTGCACCAAGTCGAAGTTCGACAACCTCTACGGCTGCCGCGAGTCGCTGGCCGACGGCATCAAGCGCGCCACGGACGTGATGATCGCCGGCAAGGTGGTCGTGGTCTGCGGCTACGGCGACGTGGGCAAGGGCTGTGCCCGTTCGATGCGTTCGTACGGCGCACGTGTCATCGTGACCGAGATCGACCCGATCTGCGCCCTGCAGGCCGCCATGGAAGGCTTCGAGGTCAAGACCGTCGAGAGCGCACTCCCCGAAGGCAATATTTACGTCACCTGCACGGGCAACTGCGACATCATCACGCTGGAGCACATGGAGAAGATGCGCGACCAGGCGATCGTTTGCAACATCGGCCACTTTGACAATGAAATCCAGATGGCGCGCCTCGAAAAATCGGGGGCCGTTAAGACCAATATCAAGCCGCAGGTCGACAAGTTCACCTTCCCCGACGGACACTCGATCTTCGTGCTGGCCGAAGGCCGTCTGGTGAACCTCGGTTGTGCGACGGGACACCCCTCGTTCGTGATGTCGAACTCCTTTACCAACCAGTGCCTTGCGCAGATGGAGCTGTGGCAGGAGAACCTCGAAGTGGGCGTGTACCGCCTGCCCAAGCACCTCGACGAGGAGGTGGCACGCCTGCATCTGGACAACCTCGGCGTGGAACTCACGCACCTCACCGGGAAACAGGCCGACTATATCGGCGTAAATCCCGATGGCCCTTACAAAGCCGAGCACTACCGCTATTAGCGGCAGGAGGCTGCGTGGGCTTCGGGGCTCTTCCCCGGCGAAAAGGGAAGTTTCCTGCGCCCGTCCGGTTTCTGGCCGGGCGGGAAGTCAAGACCTGTTTTATGATTCCACCCCTGTCGGAAAAACCTTCGGCAGGGGTGTTTTCCTTTCCCAGTGGCTTGCGTTTCCGGTGTTTCCGTTCCCGCTGTTTCGGATCCCGCCGGCTTGCCGGACTGCCCGTTTTGTACTTTGGCCGGGAGCGGGCACGAAAAAGCCGCCGGGGAACCGGCGGCTTTCGTTATCCTGGAGCAGGGGCGGTTTAGTACCCGAAAATCTCCTCCTGTGTCACGGTCTGGATCGGGCCGAGGGTCTTGAGGTAGTTCAGGTCGAGATCCTGGATGTCGCCCAGAATGCCGTAAACGTATTTGCGTCCCTTCACCCATTTTTCCTGTGCGGCCTTGACGTCGGCGAGCGTCATCTGCTGCGCTTTCTCGAAGATTTGCTTTCCGCGCGGCTCCGTCAGGCCGAGGTCGCGCATGCGGATGTAGCTCCACAGTACGCCGTCCTTCACCGTGCGCTCGGTGCGCAGGCGCGAGATAAGGGCCTCCTTGGCGATGTCGAACGCCTTTTCCGATTCGGGCATGTTGTTGATGATCTCGTCGAATGCCTCGATGGCCTTCTGCATTTTGTCGTTCTGCGTGGCGATGAAGGCCATGTAGTAATAGTCGCCCTTGGCGTTGGTCGGGATGGCGAGGTTGGCCCATGCCGAGTAAGCCAGGCCGCGGGCTTCGCGCATCTCCTGGAAGACGATGGTGTTCATGCCTCCGCCGAAATACTCGTTGTAGAGGGTGATCTGCGGGTCGGCTGCAAGGTCGAATTTCTCGCCGCGGTTCGAATACTGCATGTAGTAGAGCTGCTTGGCGTCGTACTGGGCAAGCATGACCTTGTTTTCATCGGTGGGTTGCAGCGTGCTGAACTTTTTTTCCAGCGGCTGGAGGTCGGCTGCCACCTTGTGGTGTGCGGCCAGGGCGGCTTTCACTTCGGCCTCGTCCTGCGGGCCGTAGTAGAGCACCTCGTGCTGCTTGCCCATCAGGTCGCCGATCTTTGCGAGCAGCTGTTCCGAGGTCAGCCCCTGCAATGCCGGGTCGGTGAGCGTGGTGCGGCGGATGAAATCGCTGCCGTAGATCATGTAGCGCTGGAGCGCTCCGAAGCAACGGCTCTGGTTGAGCTTGGCGTCGGCGCGGCTCTTTATCATGTCGCCCTTGAGGTTTTGCAGGATCTCCTCGTTGGGCTGCGCCCCGGCGATCAGCCCTTCGACGATTTCCATCGCCTTGCCCATGTTCTCGCTCAGGCCCGATATCTCGATCCAGCTCTGGTTGGTTCCGGCGCTCAGGCCGAACGAGCAGGCGATGGCGTACATCTCCGATGCGATCTGCTCGGCGCTCATCTTGTCCGTTCCGAGGTAGCTCAGGTAGTCGAAGGCGAGGTTGAGTGCCGGGTCGTTCTCCGTACCCGTGTTGAATACGTAGATCAGCGTGAAGATGTCGTTGGTTTCGTTTTTCTTATACAGCACGTTGACGCCCTTCTGCGCCTCGAACTGCGACATGTCCTTCTTGTAGTCCACGAATACCGGCTCGATAGGCTCGACCTTCGAGTTCTGTATCTCGGTGAGGAACTCGCTCTGCTGTCTCTTATACACATCTCCGAGCCCACGAGACTAAGGCGAATCTCG
>ERZ1504206.544-NODE-544-length-8731-cov-6.075726_pt1 | contig 8731 bp, 10 predicted proteins | sample MGYA00574884_ERZ1504206 | MGnify/ENA primary metagenome ERZ1504206 (study PRJEB39906, sample SAMEA3182109) | gut metagenome | biome: human; feature: gut; material: Stool; isolation source: human stools | place: Canada | collected 2013-04-23 ...
TGTCGGTTCTCAAAAATCTGGTAAGCCGTTTCTATCTGATCTAGCGGGAAACGATGTGTAATTAGTGGAGTGGTATCTATTTTTCCCATCTCTATCAAGCGAAGTATCTCAGCACAATCGCAACCATCTACGCCACCAGTTTTGAAGGTTAGATTCTTTCCATACATATCCGGCAAAGGAAGAATCTGAGGACGGTCATAAAGAGCCACCAAAATAACGACAGCATTAGGGCGCGCACATTCCCATGCCAAGCGAAATGTATCCTCCCCTCCTGCCACTTCAAAAACTACATCCGCACCACCGTGTGGACTACTTTGCAATACAAATTCCTTACATTCTTCTGGAGTGACAACTTCTACCTGCGGATAATGTTCCCTAACAAACCGAATTCTTTCAGAGGATTGTTCACAAACAACAATGCGCTGCGGCTTTCTCAGCATCACACAAAGCAAAGTACAGATTCCCGTAGGTCCCGCACCAATGACAAGCACCGTGTCTTCTTCGGTAATCTCCGAAATGCGAGCAGCCCAAAATCCTGTAGCAAGGATATCTCCTACAAACAAAGCTTGCTCATCACTCACGGAATCGGGAATGAGATTCAAGCCTTGATCAGCATAAGGTACGCGAACATACTCCGTCTGCCCCCCATCAATCCGACATCCCAAGGCCCATCCCCCATTAGGATCAGCACAATTATTCACATATCTATGCCGGCAAAAAAAACATTCTCCACAAAAGGTTTCCACATTGACGGTAACTCGATCGCCTGGTTTGACTAATTTAACATCACGTCCTGTCTGCTCCACAATACCCACCATTTCATGCCCCACTGTTATTCCGGGAACAGCACGTGGCACACCACCATGTTTAATATGCAAGTCACTGGTACAAATACTCCCGAGAGTAACGCGCACAATAGCATCACGCGAGTCTCTCAACTCAGGCTTCGGTTTCTCTATCAATTCAAATTTTCCCTGTTTAATATAAGTATATGCCAACATGATATTTCCTTTTCTTCTTTAATGGTTATCTTTATAAAACGACGCAAAGATAATATACAAACATAAATAACAGCCACCATTTGCTGACAAAATGGCTTTCTTTATCACTTTACCTTGCTTCTCAACTGCAAACAAATTTTACAAAGGTTTAAACACATCTCGATATTCATTAAAATTATCTTCACAGATTTAAATTCATTTCATTTCCGGCTGACATTTTGCCATCAGGCATATACTTTGCAAGAACATCAGTGTATTTCCAAAAACGACAAGATAAAAAAATCAAAAAGCAGTCTAGTAACAATTTAAAATATAGGAGATTATAATTATGATGCCGACTAGAAAGTATAACAATCAGAATTGGTTACCAAGTATTTTCAACGATTTCTTTGATAATGAATGGTTGACAAGAGCCAACGCTACCGCCCCTGCAATTAATGTCATTGAAAGTGACAAAGATTATAAAGTAGAGGTTGCTGCTCCGGGTATGACTAAAGAAGATTTCAATATCCACATCAGCGAAAACAACGAACTAGTGATCTCAATGGAGAAAAAGAATGAAATAAAAGAGGACGCCCATCACAACAGAAGATATTTACGTCGTGAATTTTCTTACTCTAAGTTCGAACAAGCTTTGATTCTTCCTGAAGATGTGGTTAAGGAAAAAATCAGCGCCAATGCCAGCAATGGTGTTCTGACCATTGATTTGCCTAAACGCACTCCTGAAGAAAAAGCCAAAGTGAACAGAGTCATCGAAATTCATTAATCACAGATTTTGAATATTTACAATCAGACAGTTTATAAGGTACATCTATAACATGCTATTATTTTGCATGATATAAAAGTGTGCCTTATATATTGTCCGATTGTCATAAAATCAACATATTTGCATCAACACTTTCTGCGGATTTCCACCATGCTTTTCAGCGTTTCTTCCCATCTTTCCCCTAAAAAAAGTCCACCTCTATTACAATTGAACTTCAAATTCAGGACAAAACTGAAAAAAGCCAGTTTAAATTTTCCTTCAAAAAATGCTGAACAACATTAAAACAGAAACTAAGATGAGTAGGCTTCTTTTTTATTATACAAGCATTAAAATCACATATTTTTAGTATTTTTGTACCCAAATTCACCATATAAAACAAACCAATAAAAAGAGGATGAAAGCATCAGTACGTTTAGTTCGTTTTGCTACAATAGGAACCTTAAATTACCTTATTACCATGTTAGTGATATGGATTGTGATGAGTTACTTCTCATTCAAAGGAAAATATATAGTAGCAAATATTATGGCATATCTCATCGCTCAAACCCATAATTTTATATGGAGCAAATATTGGATTTTTCCTTCCAGCAATCCCCAAAACAGTCTTTGGCAACAAATAATGCTCTTTTGTACCGCTTTTGGTATTGCCTATGGCATACAACTTCTTTTTGTGATACTGATGATAGAAGCAATAGGAATCAAAGAATTTACAGCACAATTTATTGGAATAATAATATATGGAGCTGTTAATTTTATGGTAAACAATAGAATAACATTCCGATAAATATATTTCAAAACTTATGGCAGACAATTATATAGAAAGGCAATACGAACAATATGAAGCCCGAAAGGCTGCATGGGAAAAAAAACGTAAACAAGGAAAGAAGAAAACGATTTCCGTCAAGCTTCAACCAAAGGACCTGACAGACAATACAATCAAACTTCCTAGAAAAGCATTCATCACAGGAGGTGCCGATGGCATAGGGAGAAACATTGTGAAAGCTTTCTGCAACTCACAATACCAAGTCGCCTTTTGTGACAAAAATGAGGATTTAGGAATACAGACAGCCAAAGAGACCGGAGCAATTTTTTATCATGCCGATGTAAGTAATAAAGAATCCCTTGAGAACTGTATGCACGAGCTTTTTGAAAAGTGGGGGGATATGGACATCATTATTAACAATGCCGGAATAAGCGAATTTTCTCCCATCACGGAAACCAGCGTGGAAGATTTTGATAAAATTTTGTCCATCAATCTGCGCCCTGTATTTATCACCTCACGCACATTAGCTTTGCATCGCAAATCCCAAGCAGAAAATCACCCGTATGGCAGAATTATCAATATCTGTTCCACCCGTTATTTAATGAGCGAACCGGGAAGCGAAAGCTATGCGGCTTCCAAAGGAGGAATCTATTCACTGACCCATGCACTTGCTTTATCTCTTGCCGACTTTCATATCACCGTAAACTGTATTTCGCCGGGATGGATTCAGACCAATGATTACGAACGGCTACGCCCAGAAGATCATGCCCAACATCCATCAAGACGAGTAGGCAAACCAGAAGACATAGCACGTATGTGTTTATTTTTATGTCAAGAAGAGAACGACTTCATCAATGGACAAAATATCATCATCGATGGTGGAATGACCAAAAAGATGATTTATTTAGAATAAAACGAACTAAAGAAAATATCTATAATGAATAAATAATCACTCATGAAAATACATCATATCGCCATTTGGACATTTCATCTGGAAAAGCTAAGGGAATTTTATACTCGTTACTTTAACGGAACAAGTAATGAAAAATACATTAATTCCCAAAAAGGTTTTGAATCTTACTTCATTTCATTTGAAAGTGGTGCTACATTAGAGTTGATGAGTAGGATTGACGTGCAAAATATCCCGATAGAAGAAAACAGACCGGGATTGACCCATCTAGCTTTTTCTTTTGAAAGCCAAAAAGCTGTCTTATCACTAACGGAACAGCTACGTACTAAAGGATACCATATCGTAGGTGAACCTCGCATTTCAGGAGATGGCTATTTTGAAAGTGTGATACTAGATCCAGACGGAAACCGGATAGAGTGTGTTTACAAAAAAGAGCAGGAATGCCCTCCTGAGGGAAATCATGTAATAGAAACTGAGCGACTTATTTTACGTCCTTTTACAGAGAATGATACGGAAGCTGTTTTTAACTGTTGCCAGAATCCCAACCTAGGAAATAATGCTGGTTGGAAACCTCATGACACACTGGAAGAATCTCTGAAAATTCTTCAAACAATATTTATACCACAAAAAGACACATGGGCCATCACTAGAAAGGAAGACCGGCTTCTGATAGGAGCTATAGGAATTCTACCAGACCCAAAGAGAGAGAATTCAAATGCCGGAATGATAGGTTATTGGTTAGATGAAGCCCAATGGGGAAAAGGATATATGTCTGAAGCCGTCTGTGCTGTCTTGGACTATGGCTTCAACAAACTAGGATTAACCTTGATCAGTGCAAATTGTTATCCTCAAAACAAACGTTCACAACATGTTTTGGAGAAAATGGGGTTTACATACGAAGGCATTCTCCATCAAGCCGAAGTTAGCTATGATGACAAAATATATGATCATTTGTGTTATTACTTAGAGAAAAACAACCTAAAATAAGTTTTTCATTTTTACACAATCTCAAATGCCTATTCTATTTCATCATTAATTTTGTTAATCCCTAACTTCCCCCAAAGGATATATACGTGTCTAAAAAAATCAAAACAAAGCAATCGTTCTTGGGTAAAACATTTATCCAAGAACGATAAAAATACACCTTATTCTTCTTCGGAGATTATTTCTCATAAAATCAATTGAAATAATACAAGAAGATAGCGATGCCTTCAAGTGCCTTCTTCGGTTGGTCTTTTATCTCAATTGTAAATTTAATTTCAGCCTTGGCTACGCCACGCAAGTTCTGTAAAGAATGAAGACTTGCTACCATACGGATACTCTGACCTGCTAGGACAGCCTGTCCAAATTTCATCTTGTCCATACCATAGTTGATCATCATTTTCAGATTATTCACTTCTATAATCTGGTTCCACATATGTGGAAGCAACGAAAGGGTCAGGTAACCATGTACAATAGTACTATGATAAGGACTTTCCACTTTAGCACGTTCTGTATCTACATGAATCCACTGATGATCCAAGGTAGCATCTGCAAAAAGATTAATTCGGTCTTGCGACACTTCCACATAGTCGGAAATTCCAATCTGCCGTCCTAGCAGCTTCTCAAAATCCTCGTACGAATTAACAACAACTTTATCCATTATTTCTTTGTTTTAAAGGTTATACACTAATTGAATACAAAAATAAGAAAAAATAGTCCTATATTTGCACCTTATTCACACAAAAACTTCATTACAGATGAGAATTATTGAAAGAGAACAACGTACCGCAGAACAAATGATCCGAATTTATTGTCGGTACAAGGAAGGCAATAAAGAGCTTTGCCCAACCTGTCGGCAGTTATTGCAATATGCACATAACCGGTTAAAGCATTGTACATTTGGTGAACAAAAAAAGACTTGCCGCAACTGTCCCATACATTGTTATAAACCAGAAATGAAGAAACGAATACAAGAAGTAATGCGGTATGCTGGTCCACGAATGTTTTTTTTTCATCCCATAACAACTATCAAGCATTTCATTCATCAATAAACAGAATGGACAGAGCACAGTTTTATAAAGAAGTATATAGCATTACAAAAGAAATCCCCTACGGCAATGTTTTTACTTACGGAAAAATAGCACAACTTATAGGTAATCCCCAATATTCACGAATGGTAGGACAGGCTTTATCTCATGCACCAAAAGAAGAAGACCTTCCTTGCCACCGGATAGTAAACAGCCAAGGAAGACTAGTTCCCAGCTGGCAGAAACAAAAAGAATTATTGGAAAAAGAAGGAATCACCTTCAAGCGCAATGGATGCGTCAACATGTCCAAACACTTATGGGACATTACTGGTTCACTCACATCGACAATAGGTATTAGCCCCACAAGTGCAACGTGGCAATAATTGCTCACTCAGTTCGTCCCGATAAAACTCATATAATTCACGATACATCGTTTCATAAAGTTCGGAAATACGATGTTCCAATTCTGTTTCATCCTCATAAATATGCTGAAACGGGTCATCAAAAGAAAAATGCTTCCAGTTTTTCACTTCCTTATTAAAATCACCCTCCACTTCCTTTGCTTCTTCACAAAGAGTAATCACATAGTCCCATGGTTGATGGCAATATATATCCACATCACTAGCTTTCTTACGAGAGCAATCATATCCATTCTGTTCCATCACCCCTACCACTGAAGATGGTACCACTCTTCCCGGCAGAACTCCAGAGGTAAATATCTTTGTCCCATATCCAAAAGAAGATAATATCTTCTGTGCCATACGACTACGACACATGTCATTATTACTCACCAATAAAATATTCATCGCTATTCCTATATTTAAATTCAACAATTATTTTCATTCATCCCTACTAACATAAAACACTCTCAAAGTATAAACTAATATCCGATATCCAGCCCCATTCAAGTGCAAATCATCAATGGGCAAATTAGAGTTCAATTTATCATTCAACAACAATTTATCGAACACGTCTAAAATCACCAATAAATGAGATTTTAAGTTTTCCTTTCATACCTACCTCTTCACCAGTTTTTTTGGAGAGCCACTCCATGAACACCCCAAACAATAAATAATAGTTAAATCAAACCCTTCCATATTCTCTTCCAAATTTTTCGGTACCACTTCCCCTTCATCCGATACATAAACTAACAACCTTTCTTTCTTCTCATTTTTAACGTATAACCCTGCAATTTTGCATTGCGGACACAACAATTTTCTCATATCTATTTTCTCTTTTTATCCAAAACAACAAATTAACATCCAATTTTTCTTATAAATTTGCGGCAAAAATACGAAAAAAAACAGTTGAATAGCATCTGTAATGAATTTGCACAACATAAAAAGATTATTGGAAAGAAAATGCCTATCTTTGCCCAAGAATATAAAATCGCAAAATAAAAGTGTAGCTATGGAAATAAAATTAGACAGAAAAAAAAATCATATTGCGGCATCTGATTACAAAGAACAAACAACCGTCATAAAAACAACTAGCGATTTCAAAATAGGGAACAATGTAGACACGAACAAAATAGAAGGGAATTATATGGTAAAAAGAGAGAAAGAAACGCTTATAAAAATAATAGAACTTCGCAAATCTCAACGCGATATTATCCTAACTTTAAATCGTATCTCTATATTCCCCTTACAGACTGAAAAGCAGTCAACTGAAGTATTACAGGAATTAAACAAAAACTTTATCATTCATTCCGAGTTGTCCGCATAGTGACCTCACAAGAAAAACAAATCATTAGCAACTATATTAAACGAACTATGATACATTTTTTTAAGAATTCCATTACCACTATAAAGTTACCCGATAAGTTCACTTATCCTTTTCACTATACCCCTCATCCACTTTGCATAATAGCGACTAAAGAAGTACAAGCCTATCTGACAAGTCAATCCCAATGGCAAAAAGAATTGCAACAAGGAAAAATGTTTGGTGTCCTAATTGTACAAACACCCGAGAATAAAATAGGTTATTTGGCTGCATTTTCAGGAACATTGGCTGGTAAAAACTGTCATCCTTTCTTCGTCCCGCCAATTTATGATTTGTTACAACCACAGGGATTCTTCAAAATAGAGGAAAAACGTATATCCGCCATCAATGTATGCATTAAAAAGACACAGAACGACCCTCGTTACATAGATCTACTCCGACAAATTGAAAAAGAAAAAATACAATCCCAGCAGGAATTGACTGAAGCTAAAGAGTTTTTCAAATCCGCTAAAAAAAACAGAGAAATCCGGCGCAAGACAGGAATTCCCGACGCAAAGGAGTTAGCTGCAATGATACGTGAAAGCCAGTTTCAAAAAGCTGAATTAAAACGCATGGAAAAAATATGGAAAGAAAAAATCGCTTCACTACAAGCAGAAGCCGATACTTTCATCACAAAAATAGAAACGATGAAGATAGAAAGGAAAAAACGTTCTGCCACTTTACAAAGAAAGCTGTTTGAGCAGTTTCAAATACTGAACGCCCATGGAGAAACAAAAGATTTATGTCGTATTTTTGCACAAACTATACAAAAATTTCCTCCTGCCGGAGCCGGTGAATGTGCAGCTCCCAAATTACTCCAATATGCCTATAAGCATCAATTAAAACCTATTGCTATGGCAGAATTCTGGTGGGGAGATTCTCCAAAAGCAGAAATAAGACATCATGGATACTACTATCCTGCATGTAAAGGAAAATGCGGACCTATCCTGGGACATATGTTACAGGGACTGGAAGTGGAAGAAAATCCCTTGTTAAAAAAACATTATCATGAAATGCCATTAGAGATAGTATATGAAGATAATTACCTAGTCGTAATCAACAAACCAGCAGGAATGCTCTCGGTTCCAGGAAAAGGAGAAATAGACTCTGTCTATCAACATATAAAAATACTTTATCCAGATGCCACAGGTCCTCTGATAGTCCACCGATTGGATATGGCTACTTCCGGTGTGTTATTAATAGCCAAAAACAAAGAAGTACATCAGCACCTGCAAGCACAATTCAAGAATAGAATGATAAAGAAACGATATATTGCCTTATTGGATGGCAAGATTTCTTCTAAAGAAGGAACCATAATACTCCCCCTCCGTATGGATCCTCTTGACAGACCCAGACAAGTAGTAGACCATGAACATGGAAAAACCGCTATCACACAATATCAGGTTTTAAACGAACAAGAAGGAAACACACTTATTGCCTTTTATCCATTGACAGGACGGACACACCAATTAAGAGTACATGCCGCCCATCCGGAAGGATTACATTGTCCTATACGAGGAG
>ERZ1504206.553-NODE-553-length-8668-cov-2.990596_pt1 | contig 8668 bp, 4 predicted proteins | sample MGYA00574884_ERZ1504206 | MGnify/ENA primary metagenome ERZ1504206 (study PRJEB39906, sample SAMEA3182109) | gut metagenome | biome: human; feature: gut; material: Stool; isolation source: human stools | place: Canada | collected 2013-04-23 ...
GCGTTACATCGTTTTTTGGAATCGAAGCTCGACCGAGATGCCGAAGATTATGAATTGGAGGTTGGGTCGGCAGGGATTACCTCTCCGTTCAAAGTCCTCGGGCAGTACAAGAAAAATATAGGCAAGGAAGTGGAATTGTTGACCAAAAACGGCATGAAACTTTCGGGGATATTGAAAAGTGCCGATTCGGAGAAATTTGTCGTGACGATAACCAAGAAAGTAAAGAGCGAAACCAGTAAACGAAAAGTGGAGGTCGAGGAAGACCTCGCTTTTGGATATGATGAAGTAAAATATACAAAATATCTAATCAGATTTAAATAATATGGCAAAAAAAGAGGAACCCGTTAGCATGGTCGATACCTTTGCAGAGTTCAAAGAGTTGAAGAACATCGAAATAACTACGATGATTAGTGTGCTGGAAGAATCTTTCCGCAACGTATTGGCAAAGATGTTCGGGACCGATGAAAACTTCGATATAATCGTGAATCCGACGAAGGGGGATTTCGAAATATGGCGTAACCGTGAGATTGTGGAAGACGGAGCGGTGACCGACAGTAATTTGCAGGTTTCTTTGTCGGAGGCTCGGAAAACCGACCCCGATTTCGAGGTCGGCGAGGAGATGACCGACGAGGTGCATTTCGAGAAATTCGGTCGTCGAGCTATCTTGAACTTGCGCCAAACGCTGGCTTCGAAGATTCTCGATTTGCAAAAAGATGCCATTTACAATAGATATAAAGATAAAATAGGCGAGTTGGTAAGTGCCGAAGTTTACCAGATTTGGAAAAAGGAGATGTTGTTGATCGATGACGACGGTAATGAGTTGTTGCTGCCGAAAGCCGAACAGATACCTTCGGATTTTTACCGGAAAGGCGAGACCGTGCGGGCTGTCGTGTTGGAAGTCGATAACAAGAACAACAATCCTAAAATTTTGGTATCCCGTACGTCCAATGAATTTCTTCGTCGTCTTTTCGAGCTCGAAGTGCCCGAAATTCACGACGGCTTGATTTTGATAAGGGCGATTGCCCGTATTCCGGGAGAGCGTGCTAAAATTGCCGTTGAATCGTATGACGATCGTATTGATCCGGTAGGAGCTTGCGTGGGTGTGAAAGGTTCGCGTATACATGGTATTGTCCGGGAATTGCGCAATGAAAATATCGATGTCATTAATTACACGGCCAATCCATCTCTGTTTATACAACGCGCTTTGAGTCCGGCCAAGATTTCTTCGATCCGGTTGAATGAAGAGGAGAAGAAAGCAGAGGTGTTTCTTAAACCCGAAGAGGTCTCGTTGGCTATCGGTAAAGGTGGCTTGAATATTAAGCTGGCTTGCATGCTTACGGGTTACAATATCGATGTTTACAGAGATATAGACGAGGAAGAAGAGGAGGATATTTATCTCGACGAATTCAGCGACGAAATCGACGCCTGGGTGATCGAGGCCTTGAAAGGTATCGGATGCGCTACTGCGAAGAGTGTGCTTGCGTTGCCTCGTGAAACATTGATCGAGAAAGCCGACCTCGAAGAGAACACCGTGGACGAAGTTCTCGCTATTTTGAAAGCGGAGTTTGAAGAGTAATCCGTTTTCGGGACCGATACAATGCGGTCTTTGTGCCTTTGTCGGAGGCATATTTAATTCTTCCATTATTTATAAACTAAAACTGAGTATGTCGATAAGGTTAAATAAAGTAGCAAGAGACTTGAATGTAGGAATTCAGACGGCGGTCGAATTTCTTCAAAAGAAAGGTTTTACGGTTGAAGCTAACCCTAACACCAAGATAACCGACGAACAGTATGCACTGCTTGTCAAGGAGTTCAGTAAGGACAAAAATTTGAAACTCGAATCGGAGAGCATTAGTCTTGAACGTCATAAGGAAAAGAGCAAGGCTACATCGGCTACCGAATCGGAGGAGGGGAATTCTTCATCGGCAATAAAGGAAGAACCGAAGGAGCTGAAAACAATTATTCCCGAGACACAACGCCCGAAAGTGGTCGGTCAAATAGATCTCGACGCTTTGAATCGTCCGAAGTCGTCCGAACATAAAAAGGAAAGTCCGGTAGAGAAAAAAGAGCCGGTTAAATCGGAGGAGAACAAGGCCGAAGTGAAAACGAAAGAGGAAAAACCAGAATCGGCGGTGTCGGCCCGTGAAGAAGTGAAGCCTGCCGAAGAAGAGAATAAGCCGGTCGCCGAACCTAAACAAGAGGTTGTCTCTCAATCGAACCCAGAACCTCAAATAGTTGAACCGAAAGTAAAAGAGGAGACTGTCGAGCAAGAGGTTAAAGAAGAAAAGGAAGTCGAGGAATCCCATGAAGACGAGGTGTTTACCATTAATCGTCCGGCGTTTACCTCGAATATCAATGTCGTCGGTAAAATAGATCTCGATGCGTTGAATCAACAGACTCGTCCGAAGAAAAAGACGAAAGAGGAAAAACGTAAAGAGCGGGAGAGTAAAGAGAAACAGAGACAAGAATCACACAAGGCTGCCGGTGGTGACGATGCTAATCAGCAAGGTGGTGAACGTAGGAAGCGTCAACGAATCAGTAAAGAAAAGGTAGATATATCGAAAAGCATTTCATCGATGGGTGGACAACCCTCCCGTGGAGGAAATGGCAAAAATAACGGAGGAAATAGACCGAATAAACAAAAACAACGTCCTATAAAGGCCGAGGTGAGCGAAGAAGATGTACAAAAGCAGATAAAAGAGACATTGGCTCGCCTCACCAATAATACAAAAGGACAGAAGAAATCGGCCAAATGGCGTAAAGAAAAACGCGAGGCTTTCTCGAATCGCGAACGTGAACTCGCCGAAATGGAGGAAGCTGAAAGTAAAGTATTGAAGCTGACGGAGTTTGTTACGGCAAACGATTTGGCTTCGATGATGAATGTTCAGGTGAACGAGGTTATCGCTACCTGTATGAGTATCGGCATGATGGTGTCGATCAATCAGCGTCTCGATGCCGAGACGATCAATATCGTTGCGGAAGAATTCGGTTTTAAGACCGAATATGTAAGCGCCGAGGTGGTCGAGGCGATTCATGAAGAAGAGGACAGGGAAGAAGATTTGACATCTCGTCCTCCTGTCGTGACCGTGATGGGACACGTGGATCATGGTAAAACTTCATTGCTCGACTATATTCGCAATTCGAATGTGATTGCCGGGGAAGCCGGAGGTATCACTCAGCATATCGGTGCATATAATGTGAAATTGGAAGATGGACGTCGTATCACTTTCCTCGATACTCCGGGTCACGAGGCATTTACGGCTATGCGTGCCCGCGGAGCTCAGATGACCGATATCGCCATTATTATCGTCGCTGCCGACGACAATGTAATGCCCCAAACTGTGGAGGCCATCAATCATGCTTCGGCAGCCGGTGTTCCCATTGTGTTCGCTATCAATAAGATCGATAAGCCTAATGCCAATCCCGATAAGATTAAAGAGGAGTTGGCTAATATGAACTACCTCGTAGAAGATTGGGGCGGTAAATATCAGTCGCAGGAGATTTCGGCTAAAAAAGGAACCGGAGTACATGAATTGATGGAAAAGGTTTTGTTGGAGGCCGAATTGCTCGACTTAAAAGCGAATCCCAACCGGAGGGCTACCGGTTCGATTATCGAGTCTACTTTGGATAAAGGGCGTGGATATGTTGCTACCGTATTGGTGCAAAACGGGACTTTGCATAAAGGCGATGTCGTGTTGGCGGGAACCAATCACGGAAAGGTAAAAGCTATGTTCAACGAAAGAAATGCCCGTATCGAAGTTGCCGGTCCGTCGGCTCCCGTTCAGATTCTCGGTTTGAACGGTGCTCCTCAGGCAGGTGATGTGTTCCATGTGATGGATACGGAGCAAGAGGCACGCGAGATTGCCAATAAACGCGAACAATTGCAGCGCGAATTGGGCTTGCGTACTCACAAGTTATTGACTCTCGACGATATAGGTCGTCGTATAGCTGTCGGTAATTTCCAAGAGTTGAATTTGGTTGTGAAGGGCGATGTGGACGGATCGGTGGAGGCTTTGAGCGATTCGCTTATCAAACTATCCACCCCCGAAATACAAATCAATGTATTGCATAAGGCCGTAGGACAAATATACGAATCGGATATTACGTTGGCCGCCGCATCCAATGCTATTATCATCGGATTCCAAGTGAGACCCTCCGTGGCTGCTCGCCGATTGGCCGAGAAAGAAGGAGTCGATATACGTCTCTATTCGATCATCTACGATGCTATCGAGGAGGTTCAATCGGCTATGGAAGGTATGTTGTCTCCCGAAATCAAAGAGGAGATATTGGGTACGGCCGAGGTTTTGGAAACTTATCATATCACGAAAGTCGGTACGGTTGCCGGCTGTATCGTGAAGGAAGGCAAGCTGAAACGGTCGAGCAAGATACGTTTGATACGAGACGGTATCGTGATTTATAGCGGAGATTTGGGTTCTCTGAAACGCTTCAAAGATGATGTTAAAGAGGTGACTACGGGATTTGAGTGCGGATTGAACATCACGAACTACAACGATGTTAAGATAGGCGATCTCGTAGAGGCTTATGAAGAGGTAGAAGTGAAAAAGACGCTTTAAGAAAGAAACGTTTTTCGGGAATAGAGAGGCTGCCTCGTAGGTACGGGGCAGCCTTTGTTATCGCCTTTGACGGATAATAAGACGGAAATACGGAGTATTCAAAATAAAAAAGTAATTTTGCAGGGTTAAGAATCGGGAGTGTGAAAGATGAATTATGTTGATTTTACTATCCTATTGATCGCCGTTATAGGTTTTCTGTACGGACTCATCAAAGGGGTTATCCGTCAGGTAGGTTCGTTGGGCGGGTTTATCGCAGGTATGGTCGTCGCCCGGTTTTTCGGAGGTTCGTTCTCTGCATTGTTGAGGGAGATGTTCGATTTGCCTGAGGGTGTAAGCCGGGTTATCGCATATTCGTTATTGTTCCTTATCGTTTACATTATATGCGTTCAACTGATGAGGCTGATACATCACATTACGCATCATGTGGCATTGGGGTGGCTCGATAGATTGGCCGGGGCTTTGTTCGGCGCCGTCAAATATTTGGTCATATTGAGTATAGTGCTTAATCTCGTCCATATTATTGATCCTAAGGGTAAACTGATTCCGGAAAAAGAGACGGCTTCGTCACAGTTCTATGGATATACATTGCGTGTAGCTCCGTTGCTCTTTTCGATGGCACAAGAGCAGTTCGTTTCGGAAACCAAACCGACGAGGGGATTGTTTATACCTTATTCGATATGCAACGAGCCGTATCTCTGTTGTGAAAATTGTAAAGCAGATTAAAAATGAAACAGGATAATTCGAATGAAATATTAAACGACGTTACTACTAACGATTATAAATACGGATTTGTAACCGATATAGAGACAGATATTATTCCTACCGGATTGAACGAGGATATTATCCGCCATATTTCGGAGAAGAAAAAGGAGCCGGAATGGTTACTTGAATTCCGTCTGAAAGCATACGCTTACTGGAAAACGCTCGAAATGCCGCATTGGGCTCATTTGAATATTCCCGATATAGATTATCAGGCTATCAGTTATTATGCTGCTCCCAAGACCAAAGAGGCTCCGAAAAGCCTCGATGAAGTGGACCCTGAGCTACGCAAGACATTCGACAAGCTGGGAATTTCGCTCGAAGAACAGATGAAACTGTCGGGTATAGCGGTCGATGCGGTGATGGATAGTGTGTCGGTACGGACGACTTTCCGGGAAAAACTGGCCGAATTGGGTGTGATTTTCTGCTCGTTCAGCGAGGCGGTGAAAGATTATCCCGATTTGGTGAAACGTTATTTAGGCTCGGTCGTTTCGTATCGGGACAATTTTTTTGCAGCGCTTAACTCGGCCGTATTCAGTGACGGCTCGTTCGTTTATATTCCCAAAGGAGTCCGGTGTCCTATGGAATTATCTACCTATTTCCGTATCAACGCCGCTAATACGGGACAGTTCGAACGAACATTGATTGTTGCCGATGACGACAGCTATGTGAGCTATCTCGAAGGTTGTACGGCTCCTATGCGTGATGAGAATCAATTGCACGCAGCTATCGTGGAAATTGTAGTGCATGATCGTGCCGAAGTGAAATATTCGACCGTGCAGAATTGGTATCCGGGCGATAAGGACGGGAAAGGCGGTATCTATAATTTCGTGACGAAGCGAGGCATGTGCAAAGGCGATCACTCTAAGCTCTCTTGGACGCAGGTGGAGACGGGGTCGGCCATTACTTGGAAATATCCCAGTTGTGTGCTGGCGGGCGATCATTCGGTCGGGGAGTTTTATTCGGTGGCTGTTACCAATAACTATCAGCAAGCCGACACAGGAACGAAGATGATACATATCGGGAAGAATACCCGTAGTACGATCGTATCGAAGGGTATTTCGGCGGGTCGTAGCCAGAATAGCTATCGAGGACTCGTGAAAGTGTTGCCGAGTGCCGAGAATGCAAGGAACTTTACCCAGTGTGACAGCTTGTTGTTGAGTTCCGATTGCGGGGCACATACTTTCCCGTATATGGAGATTCTGAATGATTCGGCCGTGGTAGAGCATGAAGCGACTACTTCGAAAATCAACGAAGACCAAATATTCTATTGTAACCAGCGTGGAATCCCTACCGAGGATGCCGTAGGTCTTATCGTGAACGGATATGCCAAAGAGGTAATGAATAAACTGCCTATGGAGTTTGCCGTTGAAGCGCAAAAACTATTGCAGATCTCGTTGGAAGGTTCGGTAGGTTAAGGAAAATAGTAGAGTGATATGAAAAGGATTGCGTATCGTTTTTTTCTCATTGTGTTATTGAGTGTTTTGGCTGTGGAGGTTTTTCCTGTTTCGGCGCAAGAGGACTCGTGGTTCGATGAAGGGAATTACGATGAAGAATGGCTTGACAAGAATTTCGATAACGATGTGATGATTATTTCCACGCCCGAGGAGTTCGCTGCTTGGGGGGCGGCCATGAATAGATGGTCGTGGAATTATCCGGATAAAACCGTTCGGTTGACGGCCGATATAGATATGTCGGCACATAAATGGATAACACCTTCTGACGGGAAGTTCGGTGTCTATTTTAGTGGTGTATTCGATGGTAACGGACATACGATTAGCGGTTTGACGGTGATACCGGTAGAAGATGTCGGAGGATATGGCGATGACCATAAGCGTATTTCGGCCGGTTTGTTCGGTATGGTTCGAGATGCCGAGATAAGGGATTTGACATTAGATGAGACTTGCCGGGTAGAAGTGTCTGAAATGTATTCTTTTTCTTTCGGGGACTTGGATTTGGAGTTGGGTGCGATAGCGGCATCGGGTTATGAGTCGTGTTTTGTTCGTTGTGTCAATCGAGCCGATGTCGTGGTTACTTCTGTAATATGGGGTAGCGATACCCATGAGACCTTTTGCTCGGTGAGTGGAATTGTGGCTCATGCCGATGGTGTGAAACTCATCGGCTGTTCCAATGAGGGGCATATGACCGTAGATGTTCACAGCGATATGGCCGACATAAGGGTGTCGGGTCTTGTGGGCGGATGCGGGTCGGTTTATGGTAACAAGAATCGTATTGTCTCTTGTACGAACCGGGGAGGTATTCTCGTATCGGGCAATACTTCGGGAAGTGTGTCGGTGGGCGGAATTTCAAGTAATTATTCATTCCGGGTGGATAGTTGCGAGAACCATTCGGTCGTTAAGGTGAATGTCCATGAAGGGAGTGCTTATGTCGGCGGGGTTTCCTCGGCAAGCATGGGTATAACGCACAGTTTCAATAGGGACTCCGTGATTTGTGAAAGCGATGGTTTTGAAGTACAGGTAGGAGGCGTTTGCTCCTATTCTTATAATAGTTCGCAAACCGATTCGTTGTACACTTGTGGCAACGAGGGTGAGATCGAGGTTAAATCGAATGGTTCGATGTTGTCGGTCGGGGGAGTGATGGGTCAGAATACCGGGTGCCTGATTGTAGATTGCTGGAATCGTGGAGGTTTGAAAATAGAAAGTTCGGCTCCCCGCTCTTCGTCCGGTTGGAATGCTATTTATGCGGGTGGACTGGTCGGATATTGTGAAAAGCCGGTGTACAATAGCTATAATCGAGGAAATATCTCTTTAATCGACGCACATATAGATGTGGAAGGTTCTTCACAGGGAAGCGTCGGAGGCTTGGTTGGAAAGGCTTATAAGTTATTGTGGAATAGTTATTCGACAGGCGATGTATACAGCGATGTCGCTGGTGTCAAGGTGTGCCGGTTGAGTGAATCGAATGTACATTCTTGTTATTATAACGGCGATGCAGTCATAGAAGGTGCGGAGGTCGATGAACAAGGCACTGCATATCGTAGGGCTGAGATGCAGTCTGCCGGAAGCGGTTTTTTGGAAGCGTTGAATAATAATGCGACGGAAGGTGGTGCTTCGTGCCGGAATTGGGGATATATTCCCGGGGAAAACGACGGTTATCCGGTGCATATCGACCGTATTGTCGATGGAGTGGATTCGCCGGCAGATCATTCGGTGGGTCGAGTGTACGCTGCAAACGGACGTTTGTTCGTACAAAGTGATCGGTCGATGCAGTTGCCTGTTTACAAAGTGACGGGACAAATAGTGAAGATAATGAATGTAGTTGAGGGCTTGAATACCGACTATTTGCCTTGTGGTGTATATGTCGTGGCGGGGCAA
>ERZ1504206.569-NODE-569-length-8564-cov-2.954519_pt1 | contig 8564 bp, 3 predicted proteins | sample MGYA00574884_ERZ1504206 | MGnify/ENA primary metagenome ERZ1504206 (study PRJEB39906, sample SAMEA3182109) | gut metagenome | biome: human; feature: gut; material: Stool; isolation source: human stools | place: Canada | collected 2013-04-23 ...
TTATTAGATTAATAAATCTGTGTGAATCTGTGTAATCTGTGGTGAATTAATTCATTCCTTTTCAGAAATGCATGCGCCTATTCATGCATATAAATAGTATATAGACTCTCAAAAGGTAAATATAGAGAATGAAAAATATAATGTATTGATAATTAGTGTTATATGGGCTTCTGATATAGAAGTTTTATATCCCGATATAGAGTGTTTGAGACATGTTTCACCCCTAACTTTGCATCAGGTAAAAACGAAAAGTGAAACATTTAAATCAATCAAACGATGAAAGCAAATTCAATGAAGACTATCGGGAAAAGACTAACATTCTTAATCCTTATCATGTGTGTGGCAGTTTCTATTTCTGCTCAAAGTTATCAACTCTCCGGTTGCGTACAGGACGAAAACAATCAGCCGGTGGAAGTAGCAAACATTCTGTTGAAACAGGCTAAAGACAGTACTTATCTTACGGGTATGCTGACGGATGCACAAGGGTGTTTTACCTTTACTCAACCTAAAGGGGAATATCTGTTACATATTACTCTGATAGGTTGTGAAGATATCTATTTACCCGTCTCCTTACAGGGAAATAAGAATGTAGGTATGCTCACCCTGAAATCCTCCTGTCTCTTATACACATCTCCGAGCCCACGAGAACCGTTACGGCAGCTCGTCCGGTAATCAAGCGTCTGGTAGACAGAGTTGTTTTTGATACACATAATGCCATCGCTACTGCCGGAGGAAATGCACTCGACCTTTTGCGTGAAGTGCCCGGTCTGCGCGTTGGTCAGAACAGTATTGATATTATAGGTAAAGGAGGCGTGAAGATATATATCAATGATCGTGAAACGAAACTTTCCGGTGACGAGTTGATTGACTATCTCCGTTCTTATGACGCTTCTCAGATACAGAAAGTGGAAGTAATTACTACTCCGCCATCCAAATATGATGCGGCTGGTAATGCAGGTATTATCAATATACGTCTGAAGTCACGTCCTAAAGATTATCTGGGAGGTACGGTATCTGCTTCTTATAATGCAGGCGAAAAGGAGAATTACGGTTATGGTGGTGTAAACCTGAACATCAGCAAAGGTCGTGTATCTTCTTTCATCAATGCAGGTACTACGCAAGGCAACTATGAGAACCGTGAGGCGAATCGTCGCTATTTTGCTCAGAATACTTGGGATGGGCGTACGGATTATAAGAAATATATGCAGAGTTATTATGGTCAGGCAGGTGTGGACTTTGCGCTGGAACGCAACTGGACGTTAGGTTTGCAAGCTGTTTACAACCACAATAACCCAAAAGATTCCAAAGCAGTTTCTATTACGGAAGTTTATGACGTGGCTACTGCCCGTCTGGACTCTCTTTTATTCTCTGACAGTGAGGAAGGAACTAAAGCCGACCGCGTTAACTTGAATTTCCATACTGACAAATCCTGGGGTGATAAGGGTAAAAAGATGACCTGGGATGTGGATTACCTGTATGATAAAAGAGATAGTCACATGGGGTTCCTGTCTGACACTCAGACTCCTGACGGTGTAACTATACCCGGAACCAATTTTGATTACAGTTATTTGCAAAACCGCAAAGTAGATGTATTCTCTTCTGCACTTGACTTTACACTTCCCTTCGAGAAGTATAAGGTGACCGCAGGTGCCAAGGTTTCTTTCACAAATACCCGTAACCGTATCAATTATGATACTTCGGACCCGACACTGGTGCAGGACGATTATTTCCACTATAAAGAACAAATCTATGCTCTTTACGCTGACTATAACCGCGCGTTTGGCAAGCAGTTCTCTATGCAGCTGGGCTTGCGTATGGAACACACCCGTACTACCGGTATTTCTGAGTCGGAGAATACGACGGACAAGCACGATTATACCCGTCTGTTCCCTACACTCTATTTCCTATATTCACCCAATGAGCAGAATGCATTGAACCTTAGTTTGTCCAATCGCATTTCCCGCCCTTCACAGAATATGGTGAACCCTTTCCCGTTCTATCAGAACAAGTATACCTATGCTCGTGGAAAGGAAGACCTGAAGCCGAGTTATACGTATAATGCCGAATTGGGATATACATTCAAGAATAATCTCAATATCTCTGCCTTTTATTCTTATTCGGACGATGTATTCTTTCAGGTTGTAGGTTTAGATCCGGAAACGAATATCAGTTCTTTCCTGTGGGATAACTTTATGGAGACACACTCTTTCGGGTTGAATAACTCCTATACATTCCGTACAAAATGGATGCAGGCTTATGTTCAGCATGGTGTAAACTATAGCCGCACAACTTCCAGTGCCGCTTCCACATCAGCCGAAGAGAAAGGATGGGCTTATAATGCCAGTTTGCGCAATACATTCTTCCTTAATCCGAAGAAGACATTTATAGGAACGCTTTCAGGTTGGTTTACTTCACGTCAGTATAGTGGAGTATATCTGATAAAACCTACTTATGGTGTCAGTGCGGGTTTGCTCTATCGCATGCTGGATAATAAGCTCAGTCTTAGCCTGAACGTCAATAATATTCTAATCAGCCATTCGAAGCTTGAAACTGTTTCCAATGGAGTCCGGATGACGACGGACAATCAGTTTGCCTTTACCGGTTTCCGCATCGGTGTTTCCTACACGTTTGGTGGAGATATCCGCAGCAAGGGACAACGTAATAGTAACTCAGATATTCAGAACAGATTATAAAAATTGCTTTCATCGTTTTTACCTAGCTGAAAGCACTCCCATGGTGGGAGACGAACGGCTTGTCAGAGTGAAACAGTGGTTTCACCGGACAGGCCGTTCACTTTGTTTCCATAAAGTATATGAATCATTCCTCCTTTTCTACCAGTTTTTACCCCTTACGTTCTTCATGATTGCTCACTTTTGCATACCAACAAACAAATCTATAAGAGGAAGTATATGAAAAACAAAATGAAAAACCGAGTAATAGAGATGAAGGACTTATGCCTTTTATGGCTCTTCTTGTTCTTATTAGGTGGAATACCGGCAGGAGCGACTACTATATCCGATGATGAATTAGCATCCGGTACGGAAGAATTAATCGCTTTTCCCGGCGCTGAAGGTTTTGGCCGGAATACTACCGGTGGTCGCGGTGGTAAAGTTTATCACGTCACTACATTGGAAGATGGAATGCAAGCAGGAACGTTACGTTATGCGCTTGCGCAAACAGGTGCACGTACGGTGGTTTTTGATGTAGCCGGGACTATCTTCCTGAACAGACCTTTAAGAATCACTAACGGAGATTTGACTATTGCCGGGCAAACGGCGCCGAGGCAAGGTATTTGTATTGCCAGACGTCCGGTAACTATTAACGCCAACAATGTTATTGTTCGTTATGTACGGTTTCGTGTCGGCAATGAAGGCGGTGGAGAACCCGACGGACTTGGAAGTACCGATTGCAAGAATGTTATTGTAGACCATTGTTCTATCAGTTGGTCGGTAGACGAGTGTTGTTCGGTGTACGGTGGTGAAAACCTGACTGTCCAGTGGTGTCTTGTTTCCGAAAGCCTTCGGACGGCCGGTCATGCCAAAGGAAAACACGGATATGGAGCCATCTGGGGAGGAGCGAAAGCATCTTTTCATCATAATCTGCTAGCACATCATGAAAGTCGTGTCCCACGTCTTGGTCCCCGTCCTTTCACTCAGGAACGCGAACATGTGGATATGCGTAATAATGTTTTTTATAATTGGGCGGGAAATGGCTGTTACGGTGGAGAGGGAATGCATGTAAACATCGTGAACAATTATTACAAACCGGGTCCGGCTACTCCCAAAAACAGTCCTGTACGCTATCGTATTGCTGCTCTTGGAGTGCGTACTACGAAATATTGTACCAAAGCAGATGGTAAGCCCAATGTTTGGAAACCTATGGAACATGTATGGGGGAAATTCTATGTGGACGGTAATGTAATCGAAGGTAATAAGGAAGTAACCAAGGATAACTGGACAAAGGGTATTTACGAACAAATCAAGAATTCATCCTGCGATAATACTTTCACTAAACAAGTGAAGAAAGAGATGCGCCTGGCCAAACCTTTGGATGCAGGTATTGTCACTACACATACTGCTGAACAGGCGTATGATCTTGTATTGGCTCACGCCGGTTGTTCCAAACAACGTGATATTATAGATATACGTATTATAGAGGAAACCCAAAACGGTACGGCTACTTATATTGGCAGCGTGACAAAAGGCGCTGAAAATGCTCCCGGATTGATCGACTTACCGGCAGATGTGAAACCGGAGGGATCCACCGGTGCTTGGCCGGAATTATCGAATGGCGGTGTTACAGATGATGAGCTAAGAGATACTGATGGCGATGGTATTCCGGATACATGGGAAACGGCTCATGGGCTGAACCCGAAGGATGCTTCTGATGGTGTTACTACTACATTGAGTAAGGAAGGTTATACCAATTTGGAAGTCTATATGAACAGTCTGGTAAAGTAGAAGTTGAACCAATTATTAATATATTAAGTATGAAGAAGATAATTTTTACAGTACTATTTATGGGCATTCTATCGGGAGGATATGCTCAAGATAGTTCATCGCCGTATCAGGCCGTAGTAGCTTTGGATGGTAGCGGCGACTACACGAGTATTCAGGATGCTGTTAATGCTGCACCGGACAATCGGCAGGAGCCTTGGCTGATTTTTCTGAAAAACGGGTCTTATCGGGAGCAAGTAATTATTCCCGCTACTAAAACTTATATTCATCTTATCGGACAGGATAAAAATAAGACGATTATCCATCACTGTCTGAATGTCGGTGGAAAACCGGAAGAGGGAACTGAACCTGCTAAAACAGCTTACTGGAAACATTCTGTTCATAACCCTTCTTCTGAAGTTCATAAATTGGAAGGTAGTGTTGTTTATATAAAGGGAGATCATTTTTATACGGAGAATATCTCTTATCTTAATGACTGGGGGGTAGATAGCCAAAATGGTCCTCAAGCTTTGGCTATGAGTAGCCAGGCTGATTGTGCTGCATACAATAATTGCATTTTTCGATCTTTCCAGGATACCTGGATGACTTCCAGAACTGACTCTCACCGTCTTTATGCGAAGGATTGCTGGATTGAGGGAGCGGTAGATTACTTTTATGGCAGTGGAGATGCTTTGCTTGAAAATTGTACGTTATATAATTTGCGCAGTGGTTCGGTAATAGTTGCTCCTTCCCATAAAAATGTGAGGTTCGGATATGTATTTCGCAACTGTATAGTGGATGGTAATGCCGCTGCTGCCGATGGTAAACAAAAGTTAGGACGTCCGTGGCATAATTCTCCTCGTGCTGTTTATATACATACCACTATGCGCATTCCTCTTGCTCCCGAGGGGTGGACAAACATGGGGGCTATTCCGGGGTTATTTGCAGAGTATGACAGCCGCGATGCCGAGGGTAATGTACTCGACCTTAGCCAACGTAAGACTGAATATGACGGACGTGGCCCGGATAATCCGCCGAAAGGTTCCTGTCGTGCAACAATCACCAAGGAAGAAGCGGATGGCTATGTATACGAACGTATAATTCCGGGAGATGACGGATGGAATCCCCGTGCGATGATGGAAAAATTGCCATCTCCCGCAAAGTTGAAAAAAAAGGGGGATAAAGTTAGCTGGAAAGCAGTACCAGCTGCTGCCGGATATGTTATTTTCAATAATGATCGTGTCATAGGCTTTGCCAAAGAGCCGATCTATACTTTGCCATCTGAAGTAAAAGGAAATTTAAAAGTATGTGCTGTCAATCGTTATGGTTCATTAGGAACAGAGAGTGTTCTTTAGTTAATGAATTGTAATGGCGCTATAACATATTGACATTTTTTGCATATGGAATCCCGGGCTTGTGAAAGTCTGGGATTTTTTTGTTAAAACTACTCAGTTATAGCCTTAAACTGAATTATTACTCCCTTTCTGGATGATTTTACTCTTTAAATACTCTTCTAATTCTGAATTTTGCAAAAGAATTAATAACACAGGTTAAGTTAAGAAATGAAAAGCTTTACGAAAAACACTGTACTTATTGTTTAACTAAATAATACTATCATGAAACAAGAAATCGAAAAGATGAAGAGCAGGTTGCTTCTGCTGGCATTCATTTTAATGGTGCCTATTGGAGTGTTTGCTCAAAACATTACGGTAAAAGGTAATGTGACTGATTCGGAAGGAGAACCGATTATTGGTGCCACTGTTATGGAAAAAGGCAAAAGCCAGAATGGTGTCATCACTGACTTAGATGGTAATTTTACTCTGAATGTGTCAGGTAAAGGAAAAAAGATCGTTATTACCTATATAGGTATGAAAACGGAAGAAGTGGATGCAGTAACCGGAAAGACTTTGAAGATTGTCTTAAAGGATGATTCGCAAACACTGGACGAAGTAGTAGTAGTTGCCGTAGGTTATGGTAACGCACGCAAGAAAGATTTAACTGGAGCTATTTCTTCCGTAGGTGAGAAAACATTGAAAAACATCCCAACTACTTCAGCTTCAAGCGCCATTACGGGACGTCTGGCGGGTGTAAGCGTTGTTACAACTGAAGGTTCACCGGATGCAGCCGTTAATATTCGCGTACGTGGTGGTGGTTCTATCACGCAGAGCAATGAGCCGCTGTTCATTGTAGATGGATTCCAGGTGAGTAATATTAATGATATTCCTCCGACGGATATTGAAAGCATTGATGTGTTGAAGGATGCTTCTTCTACTGCCATTTATGGTGCTAAGGGAGCTAATGGTGTAATTTTGGTTACTACAAAAGGTGGTCGTGCCGGTAAGACAGAAGTGACATTCAATGCATCATTGGGTTTGAACCGTTTCTATAATGAAACTGAGGTTCTTTCTCCCTATGAATATGTTTACTATCAGCGTGAATTGGATCCGGCTAAGAATGCAGGCTTTTTTGATCGCTATGGACAGTGGGAAGATGTCGATATTTATAAAGGTAAAGAAGGACTCAACTGGCAACGTAAATTGTTTGATCGTACCGGATTGAAGCAGAGCTACAACGTAAACATTAATGGTGGTAGTGAGTCTTTGATTTATAGTATAAGTTACACACGTGATGATGAAACTTATATTATGCAAACATCCAAATATCGTCGTGATAATCTGAACTTGAAGTTAAGCAAGAATTTTAATAAAAAGTTGAGATTGGATCTTAATGCTAAAATGAGTAATAATGTTATTGACGGCCCCAGTGTATCCAGTGGTTCCAAACTACGTGACTGCGTGAAGTATCCTCCTATTGGTACGCTTACTGACCTAACGGAAGACGACCTGGCTGGTGATAATGAATTGATCCCTGAAAATATCAGTAACTTGAACGACCCCTTCTACAATATTACCAACGAGTATAAGAAGCAGTCCAAGTTCAATAATACCTATAATGTTGCTTTAATATGGGACGTTATTAAAGGATTACAGTGGCGTGCAGAAGGTACTTATGGCTTTACTTTTGATCGTACTGATAATATTTATCTGAAGAATACAGGTGAAGCGAATGGTAAGGCCGGACAACCTGTTGCCTATCGCCAATATTGGAATGGTTCAAAATGGACATTTCGTACTTTGCTGACTTATAAATTCAAGTTGAAAAAGCATCATTTTGACGTTATGGGCGGTATAGAAGCTAATAATTCTGAAAAGGATGATATGAAAGTCAATTCAGACTATTATCCGGGTGATTATTTGGCTAATGACATTCTGGCTATGTGGAACAATGGTACTGCAGAACCCACTTATACAACGATTAATGAACCCGACCGCAGTATGTCCTATTTCGGTCGTGCCAATTACATTCTGAATGATCGTTACTATCTGACTTTTACGTTGCGTGCAGACGGTACTAATGTATTTGCACCTGGAAATAAGTGGGGTATTTTCCCCGCTGCATCTGCTGCATGGCGTATTTCGGATGAAAGTTTCATGGAATGGTCTAAAGACTGGTTGTCCACTTTGAAGATGCGTGCCAGTTATGGTAAGTCCGGTAATGCCCGTGTCGGTTCCTATTGGCGCCAGACTTATAGTCCGGTAACTTCTACTAAGAATCTCTATTATCAGAATGAGATTGGACAGAGTAGCTTGCAACCTGCCAAACGTCTGCGTAATGAAAATCTGACCTGGGAGTCTAAATTCTCAACGAACGTAGGTTTTGACTTAGGTTTTTTCAGTAATCGTATAAATCTGACATTTGATTATTATAATGATGTTACTAAGGACTTGATTATGGAAGTGCAGTTGCCCTCTAATGCAGGTTATAGTAGCCAATACCAAAATCTTGGTCAGACTACTAATCGCGGTGTAGAGTTGTCGTTGAATGCAAATCTCGTTCAGACGAAAGATTTCTATCTTGACTTTAATTTTAATATTGCTTTCAATAAGAATAAGGTAGATGCATTGTATGGTGCCAATGGTGACGAAATGATTCTTTCTGGTGGTGGCACAGAGACCGGTAGCGATAACTATCGTGTTTTTGTAGGCCAGGAAGTTGGTTTGATGTACGGTTATGTGTCTGATGGTATGTATTCTTTTGATGATTTCACTTACAATCCTACCACTAAAA
>ERZ1504206.578-NODE-578-length-8501-cov-4.019654_pt1 | contig 8501 bp, 10 predicted proteins | sample MGYA00574884_ERZ1504206 | MGnify/ENA primary metagenome ERZ1504206 (study PRJEB39906, sample SAMEA3182109) | gut metagenome | biome: human; feature: gut; material: Stool; isolation source: human stools | place: Canada | collected 2013-04-23 ...
TCGCCTTAGTCTCGTGGGCTCGGAGATGTGTATAAGAGACAGGTGTGGCACGCATAGAGCGCAATGCCGCCGCGGATAGCCCGTTCGACGCAGCGCTGCACCTGGTCTGCCGAATTGAAGCGCTTGAGCGCATGGAAAACGATCGGATGGTGCGTGATGACCATGTCGCACCCTTCGCGTTCGGCCTCGGCCATCACTTCGTCCGTGACGTCCACGGCCAGCAGCGCCCTGTGCACCTCGTCGTCCGGGCGCCCCACGATCAAGCCTGCGTTGTCGTACGATTCCTGCCATGCGAGCGGTGCGAAACGCTCGATGACATCGGTCACTTCCCTGATTAGCATAGTATCCTGATTTGTCTGGTTATCATTTTTTCTGCCCCGGCGGGGCCATCCGCCCTGCGGCCGCGGCACTGCGCTTTCCGCCTTGCAGCGCAGCCTTCCCCAAGGGGTGCGGCGCCCGTTGCGCCCCTAAAAGAGCGACTGTTCGTAAAAGGCGAAGAGCTCCTTGTGTTCCGGCTCCTCCTTTTTGCGGCGGGGCTTGCGCAGACGTTTCGACGCGGGCTGCCCGGGTTCGGCGGCCCCCTGCGCCGCGGCATCCTCCGGGACGATCTTCACCACGGGTTTCGCCTTGCGGCGGGGCACTGTCGCTCCGGCCTCCGCCGCCGGAACTTCGGCATCCGCGCCGGCAAGGATCTCGCCCTCGCCGGCCTTCAGGTCTTCACGCACCTCGGCCAGCAGCGCACGGATGCGTTGCAGGCGCTCCATCAGCTCGGCATCGCGCTGCACGCCGCCCTCGGCCGCAGGCTTCTGTTTCAGGGCTTTCTTGGCGCCCTCGAGGGTCATGCCCCGCTCCTTGACCAGGTGGTAGATCAGTTTGAGGTTCTCCACATCCTGCGGCGAGAAGAGACGGTTGCCTTTCTTGTTGCGCTTGGGGCGGATAACGCTGAACTGCGACTCCCAGTGGCGGATCAGCGACGCATTGACGTCGAACATCTCGGCCACTTCGCCCATCGAATAAAAAAGTTTCTCGGCCATATCTATCGTTTAATAATTCGCAATGTATTGGGGTACATGTTATTCACCCGGTTACCGATCCGCTTCGCAAACCCGAGCGCCCGCCCGCGGGCACACACCAGGTTCACCCCTTCGGCAAACGCCCCGGCGGCGACCTCCTGCCTGCGCAGGTAGCACAGCGCCTGCGCCTCGTCCAGCTCCGCCGCGGACACCGCCTCGCGGTTCAACCCGCAGAAGAACGCCAGCGCCGGATCGGGCCGAAGGCTTCCCTTGAAGAACTGCCCCATCGCCACGCCCGCATAGATCACGGGCAGCGCTTCGCCGAGCGCCTTCACGGCCTCGGCCTGCGCGACGTAATATCCGTAGCAGGTATCGCCCACCGCCGCGAAGCACATCCGCTCCGGCGTGCGCACCCAACGGCGCAACTCAGCCGCGGACGCCTTGTCCACCTGCGCAAATACCGTGCGCCGCGCCTTCGGGGTGCGGCAACGGCCGCCGGCATCATAAGCCTTGCAGGCCACGGCGGCGAAAAAACCCTCGCCGCGTGCCCGGTAGGGATAGAACCGGTAGGTGCGGAAAGCCCCCACCCGGCCGCAGACGATCCCCCACGCCCCGTCGACAGCCATGTCTTCCGCCTCTGCGACCTCGTCGCCCGCCCATGCGAGCATACGCTCCAAAGCGCCTTCGTCCTCGTCGCGGTTGAAGGTGCAGGTGCTGTATATCAGCCTGCCACCGGGTTTGAGCGCACGCCATGCTTCACGTAATATCCCGTCCTGCCTTGCAGCACAGAGCTTTACATTCCCCTCGCTCCATTCGGCGCGGGCCTGTGCATCCTTGCGGAACATCCCTTCGCCCGAGCAGGGGGCATCCACGGCCACCATGTCGAACCACGCCTCGAAGTCGCCCAGTTGCCGGGGTTCGCAGGTCGTCACGGCGACATTGCCCGTACCCCACTTGCGGACGTTGTCCGCCAGTACCTGCGCACGGCGGCGGTCGATCTCGTTGGCGACGACCAGCCCGTCGGGCCCCGCGAGCGAGGCATAGAGCGTCGTCTTGCCGCCCGGGGCGGCGCAAAGGTCGAGGATTCGCTTCCCCGCAACCCCCTCTCCGCCCATCAGGCGCCCCACGAACTGCGACGACGCCTCCTGCACGTAATATGCCCCGGCATGGAAATCGCTGTCGAAGGTGAACTGCGGCCGCACCGCCAGGTAATACCCGTCGGCGCACCAGGGTACACGGCCGTCGGCGTTTTGCAAAACCGGAAGCGGGGCGGGCACATCCGTCCCGGAGCTCCCCTGCGGCGATCCGTATCCTCCCGGTGCCGCCCCGGTGCCGTCCTGCACCGCTCCGGGTTCGGCCGCACCGGCACATTTGGCAGGGTTCAGCCGCACGGACACGGGCGGCTCGGTATCGAGTGCGGCGCACAGCGCCGCCCCCTCTTCCGGCCCCAGCTCCGAAAGGACGCGTGCGGCGAATTTCTCAGGCAGCGTCATGCGTCGCTATCTGTTTTCGAGCGCATCGAGGCGCGCACATATCTTCTCCAGCACCGTAGGGTCGGAAACGAAATCCTCATGGTCTTTGTCGACGACCAGCACATCGCCTTCGTAGATGTTGTCGATCCAGTTGTTATACTTGTCGTTCAGACGCTTGAGGTATAATTCGTCGATGTTCATCTCGTATTCGCGGCCGCGCTTGCGGATCTGCGAAATGAGCGTCGGCACGCTCGCCTTGAGGTAGATCAGCAGGTCGGGCTTGGGGATGAGCGTGGTCATCAGCCGGAACAGTTTCATGTAGGTTTCGATGTCGCGCGAGGCCATCAGCCCCATTTCGTGGAGGTTGTCCGCGAAGATATGCGCATCCTCGTAGATCGTGCGATCCTGGAAGATCGCCCCCGAATCGCGGTTGTCGGCCAGCATATCCATCGTCTGCTGAATGCGGCTCCCGAGGAAGTAGATCTGCAAATTGAACGACCAGCGGTTCATGTCCTCGTAGAAATCGCCGATGTAGGGGTTGTTGCACTCCTCGAGGTAGGCTTTGGCGTTGTAACGCTCGGTCAGAATCCGGGTCAGCGTGGTCTTCCCGCTTCCGATATTGCCTGCAATGGCTATATACATATTATACGATATTTGTTTTACATCCTAAATACTGCCCGGCCGCTCCGGACAGCCGCCGGAGTGCTCCGCAACGGTGCATCACGGCATTACGCCGCAGCAAAACGCGCCGTCACTTCGTTTCCCCGCCGAACGCCAGTATCTCGTCGGCCACACGACGGTCGTTGACCAGCCGCGGCACCTTGTTCTTGCCCCGGGCACGCATCCACGCGAGGAAACGGCCGTGGCCGACGACCGTCAGCCGCTGCCGCTCGAGCGTCGTGCGGCGTTTGGCGTCGTAGTCCGAATTCACGGCCCGCAGTTCGCGGTCGAGCGCCTCGGCGAAATGCCCGCGGCTGTCGGGCTCGCGCTCGAACTCCAGGATCCATTCGTGGGCGCCCCGCTCGCGCAGCGACATGTAGCACGGCGCCACGGTATATTCCCCGACCACGGCCCCCGTTTCGTTGCAGGCGGCCAGCAGTGCGCGGTCGGCGTTGTCGACGATCAATTCCTCACCGAAGACATTGATATACTGTCTCGTACGCCCCGCGAAACGAATGCGGTAGGGATTCGTCGAAGTGAATTCCACCGTATCGCCGATCTCGTAGCGCCACAGGCCGTTGTTCGACGTGATGAGCATGGCGTAGACCTTGCCGCATTCCACGCCTTCGAGCGGCACGACGGTATCCCCGCTGCGGAACTCGAAGAAATTGCCGTAGTCGAGCATCAGCAGCATGTCGCTCCGCGACGGGTCGTCGGCCAGCGCGAAGAACCCTTCCGAGGCGTTGTAGGTCTCCATGTACTGCATCCTGTCCGAAGGGATCAGCGCCTCGAACGAACGGCGGTAGGGGGCGAACTCCACGCCCCCGTGGGCGAACATGCAGAGGTTGGGCCACACTTCGAGCAGGTTCTCCCGCCCCGTATAATCCAGCACGCGGCGCATCATCGCCAGGTTCCACGACGGCACCCCGGCGAAGGCCGTGATATTTTCGCCCGTGCACTCGCGGCAGATGGCCTCGACCTTGCGGTCGAAATCGGGGATGATCGCCGTGGCGGTGCGCGGCGCCCGGAACCAGCCGCTCCAGAACGTCGTTTCGTGGATCAGCACCGCCGATAGGTCACCCACAAGGTTGCGCCCCTCGCGGCTGCACGACCCGCCGAGGGTCAGCGTCTTGCCGTCGAAAACCTTCGTTTTCGGGTTGTTGGCCGCGAATACCGTCGCCACGTCCCGCATGCCGAGCGTGTGATTCCACCAGAGCGACTCCTCCGTGACGGGGATGTACTTGCTCCGGTCGGAAGTCGTGCCCGACGAGCGGGCAAAGAGTTTCACCCGCCCCGGCGCGGTGACGTTACGCTCCCCGGCCAGCATCTTTTCGATATAGGGTTTGAAGGTTTCGTAATCGAACGTCTCGACCATCGACTGGAACTGCTCCACGCTGCGGACATGCCCCAGGTCGTACCTCCACCCGAATTCCGTCCCGCGCCCGCGGCGCAGCAACTGCCTGAAGATACGCTCCTGCGTCTCGGCAGGACGGCGCCGGAAACGGTCGATAGCCCGCTCGCGCTGCGAAAACCAGGCCTTGAATAATATGCTTCTAAACGACACTTGTCTGTTCGGTTTCATTTTCCGCCGGTGTGCGGGCCCCGGCGCACGCCGGGCCCGACAGCACCGTCGTCAGTTAAAAAAGTATCCCACTTTGCCCACCGACGCAGGCATGGCGAAGACCACCACGCGGTCGTAGGGGTTGATTTCCATGTTGTCCACGGCGATGAAGACCTTGTCGCCGCGCACGATGCCGCCGATGATCGTGTCCTCGGGCAGCCCCAGGTCTTTGATGCGGCTCTTCACGGCCGGCGCATTGGGCTTGACGATGAATTCCAGCACCTCGGCGTCGCTGCCCGTAAGGCACTTGATGGCCTGCACGTCGGTCGACATCGTGAAGCGGAAGATGTTCGACGCCGTCACCAGTTTCTTGTTGATGATCGTGTCGATGCCGATCGACTCGGCCAGGTTGATGTAATTGAGGTTCTCGACCTCGGCGATCACCTTCTTGACGCCCATGCGCTTGGCGAGCATCGCCGCGAGGATGTTGGTCTCGCTGCGCCCCGTCACGGCCACGAAGGCGTCCATGTTCGAAAGCCCCTCCTCCATCATCGCCTCGGTATTGCGGCCGTCCTCGTTGATGATGAGGGTCATTTCGAGCATCTCCGCCAGCCGGTAGGCCTTCTCGGCGTTGTAGTCGATGAGCTTGATGTTCACCTCGTCCTGCAACTCCGTGGCGATGCGGATGCCGATGCGCGACCCGCCGAGGATCATCATGTTCTTGATCTCGATGTTCGACTGTCCCGAAAACTCCATGACCTGTTTCACGGCATCCTGGCGGGCGATCACATAGATCGCGTCGCCCTCCATGAACAATTCGCCGCGGCGCGGGATGATCGTCTGCCCGCCGCGCGTGATGGCCACCGTGCGGTAGCTCAGCGGGGCCTCGTCGTCATCGAACCCCTCCAGCGGCTTGCCCACGAGGGGCGAGGTCGGCTCCAGGTGGAAAACCACCAGCGAGAGCTTGCCGCTCGAAAAATCGACGAACTCCGTGGTCGAAGTATGCCCCAGGAGGTTGATGACCTCGCTGGCCGCAACCTTCTCGGGGTAGAACAGGTAGTCGATGCCCATGTCGATGAACATCTCCTTGTTGTTGGGTTCCAGGTATTCGTTGTTGTCGATGCGGGCGATGGCTTTCTTGGCCCCGAGCTTCTTGGCCAGCATCGCCGCCACGACATTGTCGTTCTCCACGTGGTTCACGGCGATGAACAGGTCGCACTTGCGCACCTGCGCCTTGCGGAGCACGGCGAAGGTCGTCGAATCACCCTCGACCGAAATCACGTCGGCAAGGCTCCCCACGTCGGAAAGCAGCTTCTGGTCGGCGTCGATGATGGTGATGTCGTGGCCGTTGCCACTGAGCATTTTCGCCAGATGGCTCCCCATCTCGCCCGCACCCGCTATCACGATTTTCATAGTATTGCGTCTGTTGTCGTTTCGTTTCTGCGCCGCCCGCCGACAGGATAAGGCAGCATTTTTGCAATTTATCTTACAAATGTATACATTTGTGGCCGAAAGCCAAAATTTCAGCACATAAAAATACCTATATCGTCATGCCAACGTGGTTAATCGTTTTCCTCTTCGCCCTCGGCGCCGTAGCCCTCTTCGTAGTGGGCATGTCGCTGACGCTGATGATCAAGGGGCACCATATCGACTCGGAAATATCGACCAACAAGAACATGCAGCGGCTGGGCATCCGGTGCGCCGTGCAGGAATCGCGCGAGGACTCCGGACAAACAGACTGCGCCGACGCGGGCTGTTCGGGCAACTGCTCGGCGTGCGACATCGAACAGACAACGAAAAAAGAGGAGTGACGCTCCTCTTTTTCATATCGGTACGCCCCGTTATGCCGGGCGCTCTTTGGCAACGCATCATGCCGCACAGGATTACCGGCCCGGCGTTCGGCCGTATCCGAATTGCCTGCGGCTCCGTCGCCCGAGCCGTTTTATATCACGCAGTACTTCGACCGGCAGACGAACCACGGGTTGCGCAGGTCTTTTTCGTTGTAGCGCAGCACCCCGTCGTCGGGCAGCGTGCGCGTCCGGCCGCCGGCCTCGGCGAGGATCAGCTCCCCGGCCGCCGTGTCCCACTCGTAAGTATGCGTCGTGCGGACATAATAGTCGACCCGCCCCTCGGCCAGCAGGCAGAACTTATACGAACTGCCCTGTTCGACGATCTCCAGGTCGGGGTGCGTCGCGCGCAGGCGGGCGATATGCTCGGCGGTCTCGGGTGTCTGGTGCGAGCGCGACACGGCCACACGCAGGCGGGGATGCGGACGCACGGCCTCGCACTCCAACGGCAGGCGCGTCCACCCGGTGACGATCTCGTCGTAGGTATATTCCGCCCCGGAATCGGGCGCCACATGCTCCTTGACATACGAGCCTGCATCCCGCCCCGCGATATACAGCTTCTCGAAATAGGGCACGTAAATCACCGCCCCCATGCAGACATTGTTCTCCATCAGGGCGATGTTGACCGTAAATTCATTGTTCCCCTTGATAAATTCGACCGTCCCGTCGAGCGGGTCGACCAGCCAGTAGAGCTCCCAGTTGCGGCGCTCGTCGTAGAGCATCTCGCGCCCCTCCTCGCTCAGGATCGGGATGCGCGTCGGGCCCAGGTATTCGCGGATGGTTTTGTGCGCCAGCCGGTCGGCGAGCGTGATCGGCGTCTTGTCGTCTTTGAGGCTTATATCGTAATCGTCGAGGTTTTTATAGACATTCATTATCGAGGCACCGGCCCTGACTGCCGCATTGATGAGCGGCGGCAGCAGGTACATCCTCACCTTGTCGTTTATCATCGTAGCTCTTTTTTTGAGTTCGGAAACTTTGGTTGCCATGGTAAAGGTAACAAGAATTTATGACATTGTGAAATTTTTAACAGCTATTTCACACCGAACCACCCCGGGCAGCTTCGGCGCAAGATAAAACCTCCGGTGCGGGCCGCCCGCTGTTGCAGGGACGGCACGGCGTCATGCGGCACTGTCCGCGGCGACCCCGCCCAAAACCATGCCAGAGCCGACCGTGCCGAAAAAAATTCGCGCGGGATGTTGCTTATAAAATAAATATGCGTATATTTGCACTCCGAATTATGTTCAAATACATATATCGCATTAAATGTACGTTATAGTAGAGATTGCAGGTCAGCAATTTAAAGCTGAGAAAGGTCGGAAACTTTATGTCCACCGTCTTCAGGGCGAAGAAAATTCGTCCGTAAGTTTCGACAAAGTCCTGCTCACAGACAACGACGGTCAGGTCAAAGTAGGTGCACCTGTAGTGAAAGGCGCCTCGGTGAAGTGCAAGATCCTGAAGCATCTGAAGGACGAAAAAGTCCTGGTCTTCAAGAAAAAGCGCAGAACGGGATATCAGAAGTGCAACGGCCACCGTCAGTATCTGACACAGGTCCTTGTCGAGGAAATTGTTGCATAACCTTTAAAACTGAAGAGAAATGGCACACAAGAAAGGTGTAGGTAGTTCGAAGAACGGCCGCGAGTCGGAAAGCAAGCGACTCGGCGTCAAGTTATTCGGTGGCCAGTTCGCTAAGGCGGGCAACATTATCGTTCGTCAGCGCGGCACGGTTCACAACCCCGGTGAAAACGTGGGTATCGGTAAAGACCACACGCTCTTCGCCCTTGTAGACGGCACCGTCGAATTCTGCAAGAAAGGCGCAGGCAAATCCTATGTGAGCGTAACTCCCCTGAGCGAGTAAGCGTTCCGATAAGAGACACAAGACAAGCGGCTTCCCCTTTCGGGAGGCCGCTTGTTTCTTTGAGCCCCGAAGCCATGCGGCGAATCCCCATGC
>ERZ1504206.605-NODE-605-length-8272-cov-2.787149_pt1 | contig 8272 bp, 5 predicted proteins | sample MGYA00574884_ERZ1504206 | MGnify/ENA primary metagenome ERZ1504206 (study PRJEB39906, sample SAMEA3182109) | gut metagenome | biome: human; feature: gut; material: Stool; isolation source: human stools | place: Canada | collected 2013-04-23 ...
TAACGGTATTCCAAACGATTGATGATGTGGCAAAGGGAGAAATACGTAATAAGATACGTGACCTGCTGGGTGCTTTCATGTTCGGTGGACCAGAGCAATCCATGAAGAAAGTGAAAGTGCTTTCCGGTGGAGAGCGCACACGACTCGCCATGATTAAACTGTTGTTGGAACCGGTAAACCTACTGATTCTGGATGAACCGACGAACCACCTCGACCTGAAGACCAAGGACATTCTGAAGCAAGCGCTGTTGGATTTCGATGGTACACTGATTGTAGTAAGCCATGACCGTGACTTCCTAGACGGACTGGTTACCAAGGTTTACGAATTCGGTAATAAACAAGTAAAGGAACACTTAAGCGGCATCTACGAATTCCTGGAAAAGAAGAAGATGGAGTCACTCCGCGAACTGGAAAGGTAAACGTTCCTTAACAGGGCTTCCGCAACTTTTCTTGCGTCATATTGTTTCATTTTTATAAAACTCTAATTACGAGAACAATGAAACGATATGACGCTATAATAATAGGCTTCGGCAAAGGTGGCAAGCTACTGGCGGTCGAATTAGCCAACCGCAACTGGAAAGTGGCGGTCATCGAACGTTCCCCGGACATGTACGGTGGAACCTGTATAAATGTAGGATGTATTCCTACTAAAACCATGATAAACGAATCGGAATTCGCCGAACGTATCTATCAAGACGATTATAAGAAACAATCCAAGTTATATTCCCTCGCCCTAAGGCGCAAGGATAAGTTGGTCACCTTTCTTCGAGAAAAGAACGTCGAAAATCTGACGAATAACCCTAATATAACATTGTATGACGGAACTGCATCTTTTCTCTGTCCGGACACGGTAAAGGTAGTTCCTTCACCGGAAAGTGAAGATTACTTTGAACTGGAAGGAAAAGAAATCTTTATCAATACCGGTTCTACACCTATCCTACCCGATATTGATGGATTAAAAAACAGCCGATACATATATACAAGTGAGACATTGCTGCATAGCGAGATCCTTCCCCAACACTTGCTGATAATAGGAAGCGGAGCCATCGGGCTGGAATTTGCCACTATGTATGCCGGATTCGGCAGCAAGGTCACTATTCTGGAAGCCGGTAAACGCTTATTGCCGAAAGCTGATCGGGAGATTGCCGAATATATGCAGGAAAGTCTGAAAAGAAAAAATATAGAGATACGTCTGAATGCACGCGTACAATCCTTACATGATACAGCGGACGGCATTACCGCCGCCTATACGGATGCCTCGGACGGCACACCTTACTTTCTTGAAGGCGATGCCCTACTCATTGCAACAGGACGTAAACCTATGATAGATGATCTGAATCTGGAAAAAGCAAAAATACAGGTTAATGCACAAGGAGGGATCATTGTCAATGAGCAATTACGTACTACTGCACCACACGTCTGGGCTTTGGGAGACGTCAAAGGTGGGGAAATGTATGATTACCTTTCAATTGACGATTCCCGTATCATCTTAAATCATCTTTTCGGTAATAAGGAACGTTCTGTTGATGACCGCAATCCCGTACCTTACGCCATCTTCACAGATCCACCTATGGCACATATCGGTCTGACGGAAGAAGAAGCTATGAAACGTGGATATCCCATCAAGATTTCACGTCTGCCCGCCTCCGCCATCCCTCGTGCACGTACTTTGCAGAATATGGATGGGATGCTAAAAGCTATTGTAAATACGGATACAGAGAAAATACTGGGCTGCTCACTCTTCTGCGTGGATGCACCGGAACTTATCAATCTAGTAGCATTTGTCATGAAAACCGGACAGAAATCTTCGGCTTTACGTAACTTCATATTCACCCATCCCAGTATGAGTGAAGGTTTAAATGAATTATTCAAGGCTTTTTAATAACTAACATTTGGTAATTAAGCCGTTAACTTCTATCTTTGTCCGCAATAAAAAAATAAGGATGCAGAGAAAACGGTACATAACATTCTTTTTTATATTCATCAGCATGGTCATGCTGGTGGTACCGGTTATTCCTCACCACCATCACAATAATGGGTTGATATGTATGAAGAATGACATAACTCCCAATTGTTGCGGACAACAACACACCCCGGATAGCGAACATTGCTGTTGCGATACGGGATGTGTTACTACTCACTTTTTCCAGCAAACTCCCAGCTCGGACAACGGATGGACACATCCGGATTTTCCACTGGTTATCACATTATTCTCCGAACCCCTTCTCAGACTATTGGTCCTCCCCGAAGAAAGCGGGCAAAGACAGGACTGCATATACCAGGAGTCACTTCATGGCACGTATCTCACACGTGCCACAGGACTTCGCGCACCTCCGTGTGTTCTTACTTTATCGTAAAGTCTGCAACTTTATTGCAGGCTTTTATTTCTAATTTTGCACACAGATAAAAGTAAGAACATTAAAATATCATCATGAAAAAAATTCTTTTTATGGGAGTCATGGGATTATTCCTGTTAGGCTCTTGCAATAGTAAATCCGGCGACGGACACGAAGGTCATAATCATGAAACAGAAAAACATGAGCACGAAGGTTGTGATCATGATCATGAAGGCGAAGACCACAATCACGAAGGTGACGAACATAACCACGATGGACATAGCCACGATGAACAAACAGCGGCCGGACATAGTGACGAAATCATTCTGCCTACTGCCAAAGCACAGGCTGCCGGAGTAAAATCCAATGTTGTAGAACCGGGGATTTTCCATCAGGTTATAAAAACCAGCGGTCAGGTAATGGCAGCACAAGGAGATGAGAGCGTGGCTGTAGCAACCGTAGCTGGTGTAGTATCTTTCCGTGGAAAGGTAATCGAAGGTATGAGTGTCAGTAAAGGTACACCACTGGTGACATTATCTTCCAAGAACATGGCGGATGGTGACCCCGTAGAACGGGCACGTATCGCTTATGAAGTTTCCAAGAAAGAATATGAGCGCATGAAAGCCCTCGTAGGAAATAAAATTGTTTCTGAAAAAGATTTCGCTCAAGCGGAACAAGCATACGAAAATGCACGTATCAGCTATGAAGCCGTAGCTAAAAATAGTTCAGCAAGCGGACAAGCGGTAATTTCTCCTATCAGCGGATATGTAAAAAGCCTGTTAGTGAAAGAAGGTGATTATGTAGCCGTAGGGCAACCGTTAGTCAGCATTACGCAAAACCGCAAATTGTTCCTGCGTGCTGATGTATCTGAGAAATATTACCAATATCTGCGTACTATTGGTTCTGCTAACTTCTGCACTCCTTATAATAATAAGGTATATACATTGAAAGACTTAGACGGGCGTCTTCTCTCTTATGGCAAAGCTTCCGGTGGTGATGGTGGATATTACGTACCTGTAACCTTTGAGTTCGACAACAAAGGTGATATTATCCCCGGTTCGTTTGTAGAAATCTTCTTATTGTCTTCCCCTATAGAAAACGTAATATCCCTGCCCCATTCAGCATTGACTGAAGAACAAGGCAGTTTCTTTGTCTATCTGCAACTGGATGAAGAAGGATATAAGAAACAACTTGTGACTCTCGGAGCCGATAACGGTGAAAGCGTACAGATTCTCTCAGGTGTAAAAGCCGGAGACCGCGTGGTAACCGAAGGTGCTTATCAAGTGAAACTGGCAAGCGCTACGAATGCGATACCGGCACACAGTCACGAACACTAAACTTATTTACTATTTGACAAGTTACTATTTACTATTTGGCTGCGCAATGCGTGAAGCTGATGATAAGAATAGTAAATGTCAAATGGTAAAAGACAAGGTGTATCAAATAGTAAATAGTAAATAGTAAAATAGTAAATATATCATCGTGTTAAATAAGATCATACATTTCTCACTTCATAACCGCATCCTGGTACTTGTAGCCTCGGTGTTGTTACTGATAGGCGGAACCTACACCGCCATGAACACGGAAGTGGACGTATTCCCTGACCTCAATGCACCTACGGTTGTTATCATGACCGAAGCAAACGGTATGGCAGCAGAAGAAGTGGAACAACTCGTTACATTTCCTGTAGAAACAGCAGTGAACGGTGCAACAGGTGTGCGCCGCGTACGTTCTTCATCTACCAACGGCTTCTCTGTAGTATGGGTAGAATTCGATTGGGATACGGATATTTATCTGGCCCGGCAGATTGTCAGCGAAAAGTTGGCCGTCGTAAGTGAAAGCCTGCCTACCGGTGTAGGTAAACCGACGCTGGGCCCACAATCATCCATTCTGGGTGAAATGCTGATTATCGGATTGACGGCCGACTCTACCTCCATGCTCGACCTGCGTACAATAGCCGACTGGACCATCCGGCCGCGTTTGCTCTCTACGGGCGGTGTGGCACAGGTAGCAGTACTTGGCGGTGATATAAAGGAATATCAGATACAACTAGACCCGGAACGGATGCGGCATTACGGCGTTACGCTGAATGAAATCATGACTGTAACCCGCGAAATGAATCTGAACGCAAACGGTGGCGTGTTATATGAATATGGTAACGAATACATTGTACGTGGAGTACTTTCTACCGACCGTGTAGATCAACTGGCACGTGCCGTAGTACGTGGTGGAACCGCTTCGGGGAATGCTCCTATCTTACTGGAAGACATTGCAGATGTACATATCGGAGCAAAGTTACCCAAACTGGGTACAGCATCTGAACGGGGTAAATCCGCCGTACTGTTAACAGTAACCAAGCAACCAGCCACCAGCACACTGGAATTAACGGATAAATTAGAAGCATCTTTAAAAGACTTGCAGAAGAACCTGCCACCGGATGTAAAAGTCAGCACAGACATCTTCCGCCAGAGCCGCTTTATCGAAAGCTCTATCGGAAACGTACAGAGGTCCTTGTTTGAAGGAGGTATCTTCGTTGTGATTGTCCTATTCCTATTCCTTGCGAATGTACGTACAACGGTGATCTCATTGGTTACACTACCGCTTTCATTGATTACTTCACTGGTAACGCTGCATTATATGGGCTTCACAATTAATACAATGAGCCTCGGTGGTCTTGCCATCGCTATCGGTTCGCTGGTGGATGATGCCATTGTGGACGTGGAGAATGTATATAAACGACTCCACGAGAATAAGTTGAAGCCTGTGGAAGAACGCCTTTCCATACTGGAAGTAGTATTCAACGCATCGAAAGAAGTACGTATGCCTATTCTGAATTCTACGCTGATTATCGTAGTCAGTTTCGTACCACTGTTCTTCCTCACCGGTATGGAAGGCCGCATGCTGGTTCCACTGGGTATTGCATTCATTGTAGCACTGGCAGCTTCTACGGTAGTGGCATTGACAGTTACACCAGTACTTTGCTCCTATCTTTTAGGAAGAGACAAGAAGAAGGAACGGAAAGAGAGCAGCGACTCGTTCGTAGCACGCAAGATGAAACAGTGGTATGGTGCTGCATTGGCATTTGTACTGGGACATAAGAAGATCGTACTGGGCAGTACAATCGGTTTGTTCGTAGTTGCTCTGGTATGTTTCTTCACATTGGGACGTTCGTTCCTGCCACCTTTCAACGAAGGTTCGTTTACAATTAACATATCTTCTTTACCAGGCATCTCATTAGAAGAAAGTGACAAGATGGGACACCGTGCAGAGGAATTGCTACTCAGCATTCCCGAAATACAAACCGTTGCCCGCAAGACCGGACGTGCCGAACTGGACGAGCATGCACTTGGTGTGAATGTTTCGGAAATAGAAGCTCCGTTCGAATTGAAAGAACGTTCACGTAGTGAGTTGGTTGCCGAAGTACGCGAGAAGTTAGGTACTATCGTAGGAGCAAATGTGGAAATCGGCCAGCCTATCAGCCACCGTATCGATGCTATGCTCAGTGGTACGAAAGCCAACATTGCAATTAAACTGTTTGGTGACGATCTGAACCGTATGTTTACCTTGGGTAATGAAATCAAAGGTGCCATCCAGGATATTCCGGGTATTGCCGACCTGAATGTGGAACAACAAATAGAACGTCCTCAGCTTATCATTTCGCCCAAGCGGGAAATGTTGGCTAAGTTCGGTATCTCATTACCGGAATTCTCTGAGTTCGTGAATGTATGTCTTGCTGGTGAAACCGTATCACAGGTATACGAGAAAGGTAAAAGCTTCGACCTTACCGTACGTGTACGTGATGATCTTCGCGACGAAATGGAGAAGATACGCAACTTGATGATAGATACCAGTGACGGAAAGAAAATACCTTTGAACTACATCGCAGAAGTGCGTTCTGCCATGGGACCGAATACAATCAGCCGCGAGAACGTGAAGCGAAAAATCGTAATCTCTGCCAATGTTGCCGACCGCGACCTGCGCAGTGTAGTGAATGATATTCAGGCCCGTGTGGACAAGGATATTAAATTGCCCGAAGGGTATCATCTGGAATACGGTGGCCAATTTGAGAGTGAACAAGCAGCAAGCCGCACCTTGTTACTCACATCATTAATGAGTATTGCGGTGATCTTCTTACTGCTTTATCATGAATTCCGTAGTGTAAAAGAGAGTGCAATCATACTTATCAACCTGCCGCTTGCATTGATCGGTGGTGTGTTTGCTTTGTTGATGACAACGGGAGAGGTGAGTATTCCGGCTATTATCGGTTTTATTTCACTATTCGGTATCGCCACCCGAAACGGTATGTTACTGATCAGCCACTACAACCATTTACAACAGGAAGAGGGAATAAACGTGTACGATAGCGTAATCCGTGGCTCAATGGACCGTTTGAATCCGATTTTGATGACAGCATTGTCTTCGGCTCTCGCTCTTATTCCATTGGCACTGGGAGGAGATTTGCCGGGTAATGAAATTCAAAGTCCGATGGCGAAAGTTATCCTTGGCGGTCTTTTAACTTCCACGTTCCTGAACGGTTTCATCATTCCGATTGTTTATCTGATGATGCACCCTAAAAAACAACCATTAACAATATCAAACAATGAAACGAATTCTCATATTTAGTTTTATCACTTTTTTCCTATATGCGGGAATGCGTGCCCAATCGGTCGGCATAGACGAAGTGCTGCACCGTATTGAAGCAAACAATAAGGAGTTGCAGGCCAATGCGCAACTCATCACTTCACAGAAATTGGAGAACAAGTCGGAGAACAATTTGCCTGATCCCACTCTCTCGTATGCCCATCTGTGGGGATCGGAAGATAAGAGTGAGACGATAGGTGAACTTGTTGTTTCTCAGAGCTTTGATTTCCCGACCTTGTATGCTACACGCGGAAAAGTAAACCGGCTCAAAACCGGTGCGCTTGATGCGCAGTCTGCCGCCTTCCGTCAACAACTGTTGTTGCAAGCTAAAGAGCTTTGTTTCGACATCATCATGTTGCAGCACCAGCAAGTGATTCTGAATGAACGTATGAAACAGGCTGAGGAACTCTCTGCATACTATAAGAAACGTCTGGAGACAGGTGATGCCAATGTATTGGAAACAAATAAGATCAATCTGGAGTTACTGAATGTACGCACAGAATTCCGTACCAATCAGACTGCGCTTGATAACGCCTGGAAATCTCTCCTTGCACTCAACGGAGACCAGTCTTTGCAAGATAATGAGCTGAGCAGTTTCCGCTCCATCAACGACTATCCATTGCCCCTTCTTCCTACCAACTATGAACAGTTACGTTCGGAAGTGTTGGCAGCCGATCAGACTTTGCTGTCATTAAGCAGTGAAAGTGCTGCCGCCCGCAAACAGATTTCTGCAAGCAAACAAGGTTGGTTACCTAAATTGGAACTTGGATATCGCCGTAATACAGAGTCCGGTACTCCATTTAATGGAGTTGTAGTAGGCTTTTCCTTCCCGCTGTTTGAGAATCGTAATAAGGTTAAAATAGCCAAAGCGCAATCTCTGAACCTCGATTATCAGAAAGAGAATGCTGCTTTCCAAGCCGAAGCAACCTTAGCAAAACTATACAGCGAAGCACAATCATTGCAGACTTCCATCCAGGAATACAGGGAGGCATTCAGTTCACAACAAGATCTTGCATTACTGAAGCAAGCTCTCACCGGTGGACAAATCAGTGTGATAGAATATTTTGTAGAAGTTTCTGTGATTTATCAAAGTAAGCAGAATCTACTTCAATTGGAGAATCAGTATCAGAAGGTAATGGCACAGATATACAAGAGTAAGCTATAAAAATATTATTCTTGTATCATAAAAGTAAAGCGAAGAATCGACTCCCACAATTGAAGGAGTTAATTCTTCGCTTTCTTTATAAATATCAAACTATAGTTCTGTAATCTTTCCCATAAAGAGGATGGCTCCC
>ERZ1504206.644-NODE-644-length-8014-cov-3.282071_pt1 | contig 8014 bp, 8 predicted proteins | sample MGYA00574884_ERZ1504206 | MGnify/ENA primary metagenome ERZ1504206 (study PRJEB39906, sample SAMEA3182109) | gut metagenome | biome: human; feature: gut; material: Stool; isolation source: human stools | place: Canada | collected 2013-04-23 ...
CGAAGGAATCATGCTTGTCTTTTTACCGGACGAGTACGCCGAACGGGCTTTACAAATCATTCGAAGTGACATACATGGGAAAAACGCACGGATAATAGGACATGTAACCGAAGACAGACACCCGGAAGTAATTCTAAAACTATCCTTAGGACAAACACGGATTCTCGATATGCTGAGCGGAGAACAATTACCGCGCATTTGCTGAAACCATAAATCGGAAGAAAACAATGGAAAAAGAACAAACTTTCTATCAGGAGCTGAAAGCCAAAGGATACACCCGTCGGCAATTCCTTAAATTCTGCGGTATCATGGGAGCTATGTTGGGCCTTCACCAAACCGGTATAGCCCAAGTTGTCAACGCACTTCAAACCAAACCCCGCAAGCCGGTTCTTTGGTTTCACTTTCAAGAGTGTACTTGTTGCAGCGAATCATTCCTACGGTCGTCTCACCCGCTTGTCGGACAAATTTTGCTTGAAATGATTTCTCTCGACTATTCCGGCACGCTCATGGCAGCCAGCGGTTTCCAAGCAGAAGAAGTCCGAACCCGTTCTATGAAAGAGAATTGGGGCAAATACATCATGATTGTGGAGGGTTCGATTCCACTGGGAAATCCGGGATACTGCACCATTGCCGGACATTCCGCTAAACAGGTATTCGACGAGGCTGCCCACGGAGCGAGTGCTATTATCGCATGGGGAAATTGCGCGTCCTCCGGTTGCATACAAGGAGCTTACCCGAACCCGACAGATACGAAACCCGTACATAAAATTATCTCTGGTAAACCGGTCATTAACGTTCAGGGCTGCCCTCCTATCGCCGACGTCATGGCCGGAGTTATCACTTACATATTGACTTTCGACCGGTTACCCGAATTGGATAATATGGGCAGACCCGTCTCTTTCTACGGACGGCGTATCCACGATACTTGTTATCGCCGTCCCGCCTACGATGCCGGACTGTTTGTCGAAGCCTTCGACGATGAAAATGCGAAAAAAGGATACTGCCTATATAAAATGGGTTGCAAAGGACCGAATACATTCAATTCGTGCGCAGTCATCAAATGGAACGAAGGGGTCAGTTACCCCATACAATCGGGGCACGGGTGCATTGGATGCGCCGAACCCGGATTCTGGGACGCAGAACCCATGTACCATCACCTCCCCGACATCAAAGGATTCGGCATCGAAGCGACGGCCGACCAAATAGGATTGGGACTGACAGCCGTAGCCGCTGCGGGAGTAACCGCACACGCCATCGTGACAAACATACAAAAAAGAAAACTCATTAAAAATCAGATGGACAACGACGATATCAATAAAGAAGAATTCGCCGTAGAAGAACATCAAATCGAACGGGAAGAAAAAAGACTCGGCCAAAAAGCTCATAAACTGGAAAAAGATAAAGATAACCGATAAAAATTCGAATTATGACTAAACGAATTGTTGTAGACCCTATTACGAGAATCGAGGGCCACCTCCGCATGGAAGCCGATATAGAAAACGGTGTCATCACCGATGCTTTCAGTACCGGGACGATGATACGAGGAATCGAGATCATTGTCAAGGACCGCGATCCTCGCGACGTTTGGGCATACGTGGGCCGAGTATGCGGAGTCTGTACCTCCATACATTCGCTCTGTTCTGTCAGAGCAGTCGAAGATGCGCTACACATCGTCATTCCGCCGAATGCCGAGCAGGTGAGAAACCTCATGCAATCGGCCATAACCATACAAGATCACGTTACACACTTCTATCAATTACAGGCTCTTGACTGGGTCGATGTCATGTCGGCCTTGAATGCCGACCCCAGAAAGGCTGCCGAAGTGGCGCAAAGCCTATCGGAATGGCCTAAAAACTCCATCGGTTATTTTGTCGAAATACAAAAGAAAATACGCACGTTCATAGAGACCAGCAAATTCAGTATTTTCTCCAACGGATATTGGGGACACCCGGCCTATAAACTTCCGCCGGAAGTAAATCTCGTGGCTTTGGCTCACTATCTCGAAGCGCTCGAAGTCCAAAAAGAAATCGTCAAAGTCCAAACCATTTTCGGAGGGAAAAATCCCCACCCCAATTTCTTGGTCGGGGGTATGGCCTGCGCCGTCAACATAAACGATCCCAACGCCCTCAACATGGAACGGTTGAATTATGTCGCTCAAATCATTGAACGTACGCAGACCTTCGTCCGCCAAGTCTACCTTCCAGATGTTCTGGCCATACTTTCCTATTACCCCGAATGGACGAAAATAGGCGGAGGGCTGCATAATTATATCGCCTATGGAGATTACCCTATGGGTAACTACGGGGAACTGTCAACCTATAAAAGTCCGAGGGGTATTGTCGTCGGTCGCGACTTATCGAAAGTCGTCGAATTCGATCCCTGGGCTATGGACGGGCTGTTGGAATTTGTCAACAATTCGTGGTATTCCTATACGCAAGGCAAAGATGTGGGGCTTCACCCGTCGGTCGGCGAAACTCATCTGAACTACACGGGTGCTACGCCACCCTATGAATACCTCGATAGAGACCAGCCTTACAGTTGGATCAAAACTCCCCGATACAAAGGTATGCCTATGGAAACAGGGCCATTGGCCCGTAATATCGTAGGACATGCATCGGGCAACGAAGCCTATAAAGAAATCACACAACGGTGTTTGAAGCAACTGAATGTCCCCTACGAAGCGATGTACTCCACAGCCGGGCGTACTTTGGCACGAGCTATCGAAGCAAATTTATTGGCAGACTGGCAAACCGAGTTTTACACGGCTTTACTGCAAAACATAAAGAACGGAGACTACCGTATGTTCAACGGTATAAAATGGGAACCCGACACTTGGCCGGAAGCAGCGCAAGGTGTAGGACTCACCGAAGCCCCGAGGGGTGCACTGGCCCACTATGTAGGCATTAAAGATAAAAAAGTCTTCAATTACCAAATGGTCGTTCCTACTACATGGAACGCCTCTCCTCGCGACACCAAAGGACAACATTCGGCTTTCGAGGCCTCCCTTATCGGGACTCCGGTCATCGATCCCCGACTGCCGCTCGAAATCATACGCACCATACACTCGTTCGACCCCTGTATGGCATGTGCCGTACATCTATATGACGAAAACGGTGAACACATACACCGATGTGAAATGTTATAATATAAACCCCAAGCAGTTGAATATATGATAAGCCGGAAAAAATCTTTACGTGAAGTCTACGTGTGGGAACTCCCCGTACGCATATTCCATTGGGTCAACGCAACAGCTATCGTCGCACTATGCGTTACCGGATACATTATCGGCAACCCACCCGCTATACAACATGCCACTCCACCCGAAGCGAACTATTGGTTCGGTTGGGTACGGTTTATCCATTTGGCTGCCGCATTTGTTTTCATTCTCAACTTTATTGTTCGCCTGTATTGGGCTTTCGACGGTAACTCGTTCGCCCGATGGAACAACTACCTCCCCCTCACCCGAAAACAGTGGAGGAGTATTTTCGATACCACCAAAGTCGATGTATTGTTGTTGTCGCCGAAACCGGTCTATGACATAGGACACAATAGCTTGGCCGCCTTTACATACTTCGGGGTCTTCGTCCTATTCATTATCCAAACCGTCACAGGACTGGCCATGTTCTGCGTGTCCACCAACAATGTTATGGAACCCTTTTTCACTTGGGTATTACTCAAATGCGGAGGGTTCTTCGTCGTAAGGCAAATACATCATATCACCATGTGGGCATTCATTCTCTTTACGATTGCCCACATATATCTGGTATTTTACCACGACTATATCGAACGAAACGGAATAGCCTCCTCGATCATAGGAGGCTGGAAATTCGTTCGGGAGGATTTGGCGGAAGAGTACGAGACCGAACAAAAACAGCAACAACAACTTCAAAAACAAAAAGATGGAATCGCAAACGAAACAACCGAAAAATAATCCTACACCCGATAAGATACTCGTTTTGGGAATAGGAAACCTCGTACTCAACGACGAGGGTATAGGAATACACGTAGTCAATGCTCTAAGCGAGATGGAGATACCACAAGGTGTGGACGTGCTAGACGGTGGAACCGGTGGCCTTGCCCTGTTGGAAACATTGCAAAGTTACCGGCAACTTATTCTCGTAGACGCAGCACTCGACAACAACCCAGTCGGGACGATTCGGCGATTATCGCCCCAATATTCCAAAGACTATCCGCCCCTGCTAAGTGCACACGAAATAGGATTGAAAGAAATGATAGACGCCATGCTATTACTCGGACAAGCACCCCGTATCGAACTACTTGCCATCAGTGTGCGCAACTGTCATCACTTAGGCATGCAACTATCGCCCGAAGCAAGAAAAGCCATACCACAGGTATTGCAACTTATTTTTGAAATCATCAACGACCTGCAACACGATCGCTGCTTGATGGGAGCCGAGTAAAATCGCATATCCCGACTCGGCGAAATCAGAAATTTTATATTTCGTCGTAAACCGTCCCATCGTTATATCGGTCATTGTTACAGAACGATATATTTAGAAGCTGTTTTAAATTTATAGAGAAATAATATTATCATTGCAAGCAGGTATGTTCCGGCCATATTGAGCCCCTGTCTCGCATCTCGGACTCCAATCTGCTTCAACATAGGTCTCAATCTGTCTCGGAATAAATTTAAAACAGCTTCTAAAAAAGTATCGATTTTTGAATCGCCGATAGAAAAAATTGAGTAATTTGGCAACATAATTCGAAAAATTTAAATCATCACTTATGAAAACAAAAAATTCCTTTCTGCTTATTTTATGCTTGCTATTATTTTCTTCTTTACATGCCCAAAACGAACCTGTTAAGATATTGGCTATCGGAAACAGTTTTGCCGACGACGGAATCGAATACCTTGACGAAATCGCTATCTCGGCGGGAAAACACATTATCGTCGCCAACACTTATATCGGCGGGTGCTCTATCCAAAGACACCTCGATAACGCCCGGCACGACAAACACGATTACAAATACAGAAAAAATATAGATGGGAAATACACCGAAGAAAAAGGGAAGAGTCTATTGGAAGCCCTGAAAGACGAGGAATGGGACTACATTGTATTTCAACAAGCAAGCTCTTTCGCCGGACAATACAGTTCTTATTTCCCCGAATTGACAGAACTCATGGAATACGTCAAGGCGAATGCAAACAATCCGAATGTAAAATACGCCATGCAACAAACTTGGGCTTATGCAAAAGACTCCAACCACCCCGGATTTTTCAGATACGGGAAAAACCAAAAAGCCATGTATGAAGATGTCGTATTTTCTTATGACAAAGCGGCTCAAAAACAAAACATATCAATCGTCATACCCACCGGAACAGCTATTCAGAACGGACGTAGCAGTAGCTTGGGCGATACATTCTGCCGTGACGGTTACCATCTGGATTTAAAATACGGCCGCTATACGGCTGCTTGTGCATGGTTCGAAACATTCTTCGGAGAATCTCCGATAGGCATTACCTATCGTCCCGAAGGAGTTACCGATGAACAAGCGTCGATAGCACAACATGCCGCTCATTTCGCCATACTCCGTCCTACTTCTGTAACCGATATGAGTAACTTTTAATACACGGTATCATGATTCAACATATTAAAAATATTACTATCCTCTTTTTTCTCCTACTCTCCTTATCGGTAAGTGCTTGTTCAAAAGATGATTTCACCCCTGCCTATCCCAAAAGCGAGGGTGTAACCCGTCTCGTTTCCTACAACGTAGGTGTTTTTGCCAAATATGCAAAAAGCGGTTACAAGATGACGGCTCGCATGATGAAAGAACTGGATGCCGATGCCGTCTGCATGCAAGAACTGGACAGTTGTACGACTCGTACCAAACACGTTTTCCAAGTGAAACGTTTTGCCGAACTCATGGGGTGGGAATATGTCTATGCCAAAGCCATGCCCTATCAAGGAGGATATTATGGTACAGGACTTGCCTGTAAAGATAAAATTCTGAAAAAATTTTCCATCGCTCTACCACAAGGCGGAGAACCTCGTACCGTAGCCGTAGCCGAGCTCGAAGACTACATTATAGCCTCTACTCACCTCGATTTGCAAAAAGAGACACAATTGGAAGAGGTAGAAGTCATCAACAAAACTTTTACCGAATTATATAAAGATTGCCCCAAACCGATATTCTTGTTAGGAGATATGAATGCCGAGCCAAACTCCGAGACCATTCAGATGCTCAAAACATGTTGGGACATTCTTTCGGTAGAAGGAAACACATACTCGTCTCATAATCCCGACAAATGTATCGACTTCATTCTACAATTGAAAAATGGTGTGAAATGCGAAGTCATCGAATCCAAAGTACCCACCGTATTCCATACAGGCGACGTAACCCAAGCATCGGACCACCTGCCTATTTACGTAGACGTGAAGATTCCAAAAAATTAATATTTCCTTTACTGAACAAACGCTCTCCCCGGCACGGTGCTGTCGGGGAGAGCGTTTTAGCCCGCCAATCGGTAAAAATGGTAGATATATCGGTAATTCATATAAATGAGATACACAAAAATGACGTAATTTCGTATTGAACAAAAATGATCTATCCATTTTAAAGAAAGCCTTATGAACCGATTCATCGCTATTTTAGTTTCTTATAGCCTCGATATCGGCATACTGCGATTCACCAAATGAAAACCGAAAAAGAAAAGCAGCCGGGTAGTTCGTAATCTTACATGTATGAGACGTATGACACTATATATTCTATTAGGTATAATCATATCGATAACCATCGCAGGCATTGCCTTCCTGCACCAGCCGAGTTTCGGACGGTTACCGAAAGGAGAACGACTGGAACGTATCAAACGTTCACCTAACTATCGGGAAGGAGAATTTAGGAATATCGACACGACCATATTAATGACATCGCACAAAAGCCGACTATCCGGGATATGGAGTTTTCTGTTTCGCAAAGTAGAAGGATTACGCCCCGACGAACCCATTCCCGCCATAAAAACCGCTCTCCGTAAAATCCCGCTCGAAGAAAATGCTTTGGTATGGTTCGGACACTCGTCTTATCTATTGCAAGTCGATGAAAAACGTATATTGGTAGACCCGGTGTTCTGTATGGCTTCGCCCGTATCGTTTGTCAACAAACCTTTCCGAGGGACAGAAATCTATTCTCCCGACGACATGCCAGACATCGACTACCTCGTTATTTCCCACGACCATTGGGACCACTTGGACTATCATACGGTCAAACAATTGAAAGGCCGCATTGGGAAAGTAGTCTGTCCATTGGGTGTGGGCGAACACTTCGAACATTGGGGTTTCGATAAATCCCGAATCATAGAACTCGATTGGAAAGAGAGCGCAACACTCTCTCAGCAATTCATCATACACTGTCTGCCCAGCCGTCATTTCTCAGGCCGAGGACTCACTCCGAATCAAACCTTGTGGGCATCATTCTTGCTTGAAACACCCGACCGAAAAATTTTCATCGGAGGAGACGGCGGATACGGTTCCCACCTCAAACAAATAGGCGAACAATTCCCCGATATAGACTTGGCCATATTGGAAAATGGACAGTACAACGAGGATTGGAAATATATCCACACCATGCCCTCCTTATTAGAGCAGACGATAAAAGACCTCGGAGTTCACAGAGTCCTTACCGTACATCACTCTAAATACGCTCTCGCCCGTCATCGGTGGGACGAACCTTTGAAAAATGCCCGCAACTTGTCTCGCAATGACTCGCTGACTATCCTTATGCCTGTTATCGGCGAAGTGGTGAACCTCTTCTGAACGACATAATACGAAAAGTTTCTTCCCTACGAAGCCGTTATATAAATAAAAGAATGACTTGCCAGATTGGGAATAACTCTCCTCACCAGACATATATCCCGCAGCGGGGAATTACATTTAATCACCATTTGTAAAAATTAAAAAAGCAAAGCTCTGAAATTCAAAAATTTCAGAGCTTTGCTTTTGCGGTGCGGACGGGACTCGAACCCGCGACCCCATGCGTGACAGGCATGTATTCT
>ERZ1504206.662-NODE-662-length-7870-cov-2.943186_pt1 | contig 7870 bp, 5 predicted proteins | sample MGYA00574884_ERZ1504206 | MGnify/ENA primary metagenome ERZ1504206 (study PRJEB39906, sample SAMEA3182109) | gut metagenome | biome: human; feature: gut; material: Stool; isolation source: human stools | place: Canada | collected 2013-04-23 ...
CTTACTTTCCATATAAGTAAGCGCCCGTCGGCCGACTTAGGCTTCAAAATATAAGATGCTCCTGCCGATAGGACTATGAAAAGCAAAATTCCTCCGAGACGTATGACGTTTTTTGCGCGGAGCGGATGTGGAAATCGTATATATAAGCAATATAAAATGGAGACAAACAATGATATGCAGGCCGCGCGTGCATAAGTGAGTGCTAAAACCGGAAGGCAAAAGATGATGGCGATGATTACAATTGCAAGAAAGAAACGGGACTTTTTCAGTGAACTGTAGAATAAAATGAGTCCGTTCAGCATTATTCCCAGCAATAAGCTGAGCGTTATGGCCAGTATTGCCGGGTTGTGAAACGGCCCTGTCAGTAGAAAAAAGGGGCTGTTGGATGGTAGGTATTTAAAATATTGGAGGTATCCCCAGCCTGCAAGTAAAACAGCTGCGCAAAGGCAACTGTTGAAAACGGTTGTATAGTGTATCTGTCGCAGGCAAATGAGTGTGGCATATAGTAGTAATAGGCAAAAACTTCCTGTATTGAACAAACTTCCCGGATGTTTGAAATCGATCAGATAAAGCGAAAGGGCGCATAGATAAAGAATATTCGGCCAAGATAATTTTAAGTTTTTTCTAAAGGCATTCCAGGCGCTGACACATGTTAAGAGAATCATTATTGATGTTCCGAATATGAATGATGTACGCGCATGACCGAATACTTCGGAAGGAATGCCGGATACGGATATGATAATAGTCAATCCTAACAATATGGAAGGGAAGTAATCTGTTGTGTTTTTCATGCTCGTAAATAAAAACATTAGAATGTTTTAAATACAAATTTACAGTAAATATTATTCTGTGACAAATATTTTTTATTGTATTTTTGATCTATTGCTAAAATTGAAGCGGTTTTGGCTAAAATTGGAGGCTGGAACAGGAATTGATGAAGATTTGTCGTCTCTTGTAGAAAAAGAGATGTGTGTACTGGTGATGATACGTTTGTTTATATTTCGTTGCTATCTTATGTGTTTTTTTTGCTTGCTTTTTGTTCCGGTATGGGCAGTGTGGGTATTGCCCGCTAATATTCATTTTTTTATCATTTACATACCCTTTTCCTTGCTTTTACATCGCCTTTTCTTTATCTTTGCATTCGCTATTTTGGTTTGTCCACAGCTGTGAATCGCGTGCTTCACAGTCGTGAAGCAGCAATACCACAATTGTGAACAGGGCTGACGCATTATAATATTTACCATAAATACTTATAGTTAATCTATTAAATATATGCTTTATATAATTGATAATTAAAGCATAAATAACTTTTATATGTCATCTAAAATCCTTATCTTTATAAGGAATTAAGAAACATAAATTGACTAAAACAATGGCACTATTTAGTATTTGTAAACAAATCAATGATCCTCGTATTGACCGAAAACGTGTACATTCTGTCGATGCTATCGTTTATATTTCAATGGCTGCTGTAATATGTGGTGCAGAATCCTGGTATGAGGTAGAAGATTTCGGCAATGCCAAGATTGACTTTTTCCGGGAACGCCTACCCGGATTGGAATCTATCCCAAGCCACGATACCTTTAATCGTTTTTTTAGCGCTCTGAATCCTGAGTATTTTGAACGTATTTTCCGGCATTGGATGTTTGAAATCTGCGAGAAATATGAGGGTGTTGTAGCTATTGACGGCAAGACTATTCGTGGTGCCAGCAAATGTAGTTCATCTCACCCCACTGGCAATCCTGATTTTAAGCTTCATATGGTCAGTGCCTGGGCTACAGCTAACGGAATCAGTCTTGGGCAGCTGAAAGTTAATGAAAAACATAACGAGATCGTGGCTATCCCCTTATTGTTAGAGGCATTGGATTTAGTCAAGTGTATTGTAACCATTGATGCAATGGGTTGTCAAACAGATATTGCTAAAAAGATAATAGAGTGTGGAGCAGATTATGTCTTAGCTCTGAAAGAAAACCATAAGAATCTTTATAATACCGTCAAAGGGTGGTTTGAGGATTTGGATGAGAAAAATATAGATGTCAACAAGGCACATTATGCCACCAGATACGGCAAATATATAACAGAGGAAGAGGCCCATGGCAGACACGAACGCCGTGAATGTTTTGTGTACAGTTGCCAGGCGTTAACCGGAATGTTGAAAGAATGGAAGGGATTGAGGGCGGTTGTGAGAATATCTTCACAAAGAACAATCAAAACAACAGGCGAAACCTCTGTAAGTCATAGGTTTTATATCACCTCTTTAGGACTTGAACCTCAAAAAATAGCAGAATCTATAAGAGCACATTGGACTATTGAAAACAAGTTGCAATTGGCAGTTGGATGTCTCTTTTAATGAAGATGCAGGCAGAAAAACCGGAAATGCGGCACAAAATGTTTCACTTATGAATAAAATAGCGCTGATGGTCATTAAGAAAAATGAAAAAAAGGGAAGTGTAAAAGCGAAAAGAAAGGCCGCAGGATGGGATAATGAACTACTTTGTGAACTTTTATCAATGAAGTATTTTTAATGCGTCAGCCCTGATTGCTTGCCAATGAAAGAAACATAGGCAGTTAGCGAAAGAAACATAAGAGATTAACATAAGCAATCCCTGCTCTGAATATCACTGAAAGCGGGGAATGCAATAACAAAAGAACAATGGCGATATTATTTGATTGGTACGAGAATCCAAAAAACAAAGAGCGTCAGAACGAAGAACTGACCCTGCACCCGCGCATCCGGCTGAACGGCTCCACGGACACTGCCGCGTTGCGAAGGTTCATACAGGAATATTGTTCGCTGACCGAAACGGATGTTTCGGCTGTGCTCGATGCTCTGTCGCACTTCATGGGACGGGAATTGGGTGAAGGACGCCAGGTGCACCTGGATGGCATCGGCTATTTTCGCCCTACGCTGACCTGCACTGAACCGGTGAAGGTGGATACCAAACGGAAAAGCACTAAGGTAAAGCTGAAAAGCATCACCTTTCGTCCCGACATGGCACTGCGAAGCGAGGTAGGCAACATTAAAGTCCTGCCGCTGAAACAACGGAATGTATTGCAAAAGCCACTGACCCCGGAAGAGATTGACAAACGGCTGGAGAAATTCTTCACTACGCACGACTTTATGACGAAAGGCGACTTCTATTCTCTCACCGGAATGACGAGAACTACAGCCACCCGGCATATTAGGCGTCTTTGTGATGAAGGAAAACTGGAAAATAAAGGGTTGCAGAAACAACCGATTTATGTGCAGAAAAAGGCGTAATAGGAAGATTATTAGCGGAATATGCGTGTTTGTATGGAGTGTAGGCAAATTGCTTACACTTTATTTATATTTGCTGCCACCACCGCTGTGTTGCCGATGAATAGGGAGATGCGAAGCATGAGTGCAAGCGTGCAAGTAAAAGTGCATATAAACTTTTTGTACGCTGCACCTGGCTGATGCCTCTCTCCATTCAGAGAATCTTTAGAAGACTAAGGTTATAAAGAGAGCAATATTTTTATTACTTTTGCACCAATCTATCATTCATTTACTAAGGAATTCTATTTCATGGCTAAGAAAAATTCTACAAAAGATACAGAACAATCCCTTTCCCTGTTTGGTAAAATAAGGGCGATCTTCAAAAATGAAACCATTCACTTTGTTATTGGCTTGGTACTGGTCATTTTCTCTGTGTACTTGCTACTGGCCTTTTCTTCGTTTTTCTTTACGGGAGCGGCGGATCAAAGTATCATTGATTCGGGTAATGCACAGGAATTGGCTTCTACCAATAATGGGGTGAAGAATTATGCCGGTTCGCGCGGCGCTCAATTGGCAAGTTATCTGATAAATGACTGCTTCGGTATTTCCTCTTTCTTCATCCTTGTATTCCTTGCAGTGGCGGGGTTGAAATTGATGCGTGTACGGGTGGTTCGCCTCTGGAAGTGGTTTATCGGTTGTTCGTTGTTGTTGGTTTGGTTCTCTGTCTTCTTCGGCTTTGCCTTTGTGGAGCAGTATAAAGACTCTTTCCTGTATTTGGGCGGTATGCACGGATATAATGTCAGCAACTGGTTGGTATCGCAGGTAGGTGTTCCGGGCGTTTGGATGATTCTGTTGGTGACTGCTATCTGCTTCCTTATCTACCTCAGCGCACGTACAGTTATCTGGTTGCGCAGATTGTTCAGCCTTAGCTTCCTGAAGCGCAAACAGAAAGAGGAAGAAGAGAAAGGTGAAACACCGGAAGAGTTTACAGACTCCTGGACGGCAAAAGGAAAGAAAAAGCCGGTTTCTGTTTCTGATGTGGCAGATATAAAAGAAGAAGAGGATCCCGTTGAAATTCCCGAACCTCTAAATGAAATTACATTGGATTTGGGTGGCGTTACGGAAACACAGCCTGCCAAGGTATCGGGTGAAGAAGTGTCTATGACTATTGAAACGCCTGTTCCTGATCCTGTACCTCCTTTCCACGAAAAAGCGGCGGAACCCGTATTCGAAATAGAAGCTACTGAAAATGATGACGAATATAAAGGTCCGGAAAAGGAACCCTATAATCCCCGTCTAGATCTGGAAAACTATCGTTATCCTACTGTCGATCTGATGAAGCATTATGATAATGCCGAGCCTACTATCGACATGGCGGAGCAGAATGCCAATAAAGATAAGATTATAAATACACTGCGCAGTTTCGGTATTGAAATCAGTACGATAAAGGCGACGGTGGGACCTACGGTGACGCTGTATGAAATTACTCCCGAACAAGGGGTTCGTATTTCCAAGATTCGTGGTTTGGAAGATGATATCGCTCTCAGCCTTTCGGCATTGGGTATTCGTATCATTGCACCGATTCCGGGAAAAGGAACAATCGGTATTGAAGTACCGAACTCCAATCCGAAGATTGTTTCCGGACAGAGTATCATCGGTAGCAAGAAGTTCCAGGAGTCTACTTATGACTTGCCGGTAGCTTTGGGTAAGACGATTACCAATGAGGTTTTCATGGTTGATTTGTGCAAGATGCCGCATATGCTGGTGGCCGGTGCCACCGGTCAGGGTAAATCTGTCGGACTGAATGCCATCATCACTTCTTTGCTTTATAAGAAGCATCCGGCTGAACTGAAGTTTGTGCTGGTAGACCCTAAGAAAGTTGAATTCAGTATCTATTCGGTGATTGAACATCACTTCCTTGCCAAACTGCCCGATGGGGAAGATGCTATCATTACGGATGTAACCAAGGTAGTGCAGACGCTGAATTCTATCTGTGTGGAAATGGATACCCGTTACGACTTATTAAAAGCCGCGCATGTGCGTAATATTAAGGAGTATAATGAGAAGTTTATTAATCGTCAGCTGAATCCTGAAAAGGGACATAAGTTTATGCCTTACATTGTGGTGGTGATTGACGAGTTCGGTGACTTGATTATGACGGCGGGCAAAGAGGTAGAGCTGCCTATTGCCCGTATCGCTCAGTTGGCGCGTGCGGTGGGTATCCACATGATTATCGCTACGCAGCGTCCGACAACGAATATCATTACCGGTACAATCAAGGCGAACTTCCCGGCTCGTGTTGCCTTCCGTGTATCTGCCATGATAGACTCGCGTACTATTCTCGACCGTCCCGGAGCTAATCAGCTGATCGGACGTGGTGATATGTTGTTCCTGCAAGGGGCAGATCCTGTACGTGTGCAATGTGCCTTTATCGATACACCGGAGGTAGCGGAGATTACTAAGTTTATTGCCAAGCAACAAGGGTATCCTACCGCATTCTATTTGCCGGAGTATGTAGGTGAAGATGGTGGCGGAAACGATTTGGGAGATGTGGATATGGGACGTCTGGATCCATTGTTTGAAGATGCTGCCCGCCTGATTGTCATCCATCAGCAAGGTTCTACATCGTTGATCCAACGCAAGTTCGCTATCGGTTATAACCGTGCCGGGCGATTGATGGACCAATTGGAAAAAGCCGGTATTGTGGGACCTGCACAAGGCAGCAAAGCGCGCGAGGTGCTTTGTGTCGATGACAATGACCTGCAAATGCGCCTGAACAATTTACTATAAATCGTGTTAAACTAATGATGAAGAATCTTCTTTTTGTTTATATCTGCCTGTTCGGTCTGGCATTACCGCTTTCGGCACAGAAACTGGATGCCCAAGATATATTGGACCGTACAGCTACTGCCTTCCGTCAGGCGGGAGGTATTCAAGCGGATTTTACGGTTCAGACGTATGCGAAAGGTGTTTTGCAGGGGAGTTCTGTCGGGACTATCCGTCTGAAAGGAGAAAAGTTCCTGTTGGATGCCGACGGGGTGAAAACCTGGTTTGATGGTCGTACGCAATGGAGCTATCTCACTAACAGTGACGAAGTGAACGTTTCCGAACCTACTCCTGAAGAGTTGCAAAGTATCAATCCTTATGCCCTGCTGTCTATTTACAAGCAAGGGTATCACATGAAATTGGGCAAAACTGATGTTTATGGCGGTAAACCTGCTTATGAGGTGATATTAACTGCTTCTGATAGAAAGAAGGATTTGCAGTGCGTTATTATTTATGTAACGAAAGACACCTTTCAACCTTTATGTATCAGCATGACGCAAAAGGGTGGAAATAGCGTGGCTATTCGTATTACATCTTATAAAGCGGGAGAATCATACAACGATCATCTTTTCACTTTTGACAAGAAGGCGTATCCGACTGCTGAAGTGATTGATCTGAGATAGATAATAACTAAATATATAAATAACGATTATGGAAACAGAAAAAGTAAAATGTCTGATTATAGGTTCTGGTCCTGCCGGTTATACTGCTGCTATTTATGCAGGTCGTGCCAACCTTTCTCCGGTACTTTATGAAGGATTACAGCCGGGTGGTCAGTTGACAACAACTACAGATGTGGAGAACTTTCCCGGTTATCCGGAAGGTGTCAGTGGCCAGCAATTGATGGATGATTTACGCAAACAGGCAGAGCGTTTCGGTGCAGACCTGCGTTTTGGTATTGCAACCGCTTCTGACTTGAGTGCGGCTCCATACAAAGTAACGATTGACGAAGAGAAGGTGATTGAAACTGATACGTTGATAATTGCTACGGGCGCTACAGCCAAATATTTGGGATTGGATGATGAAAAGAAATATGCCGGTATGGGTGTCAGTGCTTGCGCTACTTGTGATGGTTTCTTCTATCGCAAGAAGGTGGTAGCAGTGGTCGGCGGCGGTGATACGGCTTGTGAAGAGGCTGTTTACCTGGCCGGACTGGCTAAGAAGGTTTATCTGATTGTGCGGAAGCCTTTCCTGCGTGCTTCCAAAATCATGCAGGAGCGTGTGATGAAGCATGAGAATATAGATGTGCTATTTGAGCACAATGCCGTGGGCTTGTTCGGAGAGAATGGTGTGGAAGGTGTTCATCTGGTGAAGCGTATGGGTGAATCGGATGAAGAACGCTACGACCTGGCTATTGATGGTTTCTTCCTGGCTATCGGTCATCAACCGAACTCAGATATCTTCAAACCCTATCTGGATACAGACGAGACTGGTTATATCATTACAGAAGGCGACAGTCCTCGTACGAAAGTGCCGGGTGTGTTTGCCGCCGGTGACATTGCCGATCCGCATTATCGTCAGGCTATTACGGCAGCAGGAAGCGGCTGTAAGGCAGCACTTGAAGCGGAAAGGTATCTTTCATCCAAGTGCTTGATTTAAAATTGTGAGTAAAAGAGTATAAAAAGAAAACTCCGGATTGTGAATCATAATCCGGAGTTTTCTTTTTATTATTAATGTGAATCCGGAGTTGAGTTTGCCTCATATTGTTATAGTAATGAACTAATGCTGATAATGATTTAGGCGCGGATTACGCGGATTCTTTTCCTGTAATATAGTGTGATAGCGCAGCCATTAATCCGTGTAATC